>LBJMR02800__coassemble_258_pt1 | contig 51269 bp, 42 predicted proteins | sample LBJMR02800__metabat2_low_PE_051 | metagenome-assembled genome bin LBJMR02800
CCGGCGAGGCGATCGACATCGTCATTTCGCGCCAGTCGGAGTTCCGCATCGTCGACCCGAAGACCGAGATCGTGCTCTACACGCACAACCTGCCTTACGGTGCCACGCTCTTCATGGAGGACGGTGCCGAGGTCAAGAAGGGCGACCTGATCTGCGAGTGGGACCCCTACAACGCCGTCATCATCTCGGAGTACGAGGGCAAGGCCGTCTACGACAGCGTGATCGAAGGTGTCACCTACCGCGACGAGCGCGACGAGCAGACGGGCCTCTCGGAGAAGGTGGTCATCGAGTCGAAGGACAAGACGAAGAACCCCGTCATCAAGATCCTCAACAAGGAGGGCGACGAGGTCAAGCAGTACAACCTGCCGGTTTCGGCCCATATCGTCGTCAAGGACAACGCCCGCATCAAGGCCGGCGACATCCTCATCAAGATCCCGCGTGCCGTGGGCAAGTCGGGCGGCGACATCACCGGTGGTCTGCCGCGTGTCACGGAGCTCTTCGAGGCGCGCAACCCGTCGAATCCCGCCATCGTCTCGGAGATCGACGGCGAGGTATCGTTCGGCAAGATCAAGCGCGGTAACCGCGAGATCATCATCACCTCGAAACAGGGCGATGTGAAGCGTTACCTCGTGCCGCTGTCGCGTCAGATCATCGTGCAGGAGAACGACTACGTGAAGGCCGGCAGTCCGCTCTCGGACGGCGCCATCACGCCGACGGACATCCTCAACATCCTCGGCCCGACGCGCGTACAGGAGTACATCGTCAACGAGGTGCAGGAGGTCTACCGCATGCAGGGTGTGAAGATCAACGACAAGCACTTCGAGGTGATTGTCCGCCAGATGATGTCGAAGGTCAAGATCGAGGACCCGGGCGATACCCGCTTCTTCGAGGACCAGATCGTCGACAAGTGGGAGTTCATGGATGTCAACGACGAACTTTACGACAAGGTAGTCGTGACGGACGCCGGCGACTCCACGACGCTTCAGCCGGGTCAGATCATCTCGCTGCGCAAGCTGCGTGACGAGAATTCGAGCCTCAAGCGCCGCGATCTGAAGCCCGTGCAGGTGCGTGACATCGTTCCCGCCACCTCGACGCAGGTGCTGCAGGGTATCACCCGTGCCGCCCTGCAAACCTCGAGCTTTATCTCCGCCGCCTCGTTCCAGGAGACGACGAAGGTGCTCAACGAAGCCGCCATCCAGGCGAAGGTCGATCCGCTGGAGAATCTGAAGGAGAATGTGATCTGCGGTCACCTGATCCCCGGCGGTACGGGCCTGCGCGAGTACGAGAATCTCGTGGTCGGCTCGAAAGCTGAATTGGAGACGCTCCAGCAGGCCCAGTAATCGGGCCTGCCGGAGATGCTCCGGAATGCTGTTTAGGTTTTTTGAAATCCCTAACCTTTTAAATAGCGTTTATATGAAAAAGTTCTACTTGTTCTTTGCGGCGGCTTTGATGGCCCTTGTGTCGTGTTCCGATGATCCCGAAACGCCTGTTCGGGTGCCGGAGATTGTTGTGAATACTCCGCAGATTACCGTCGATGCGGAAGAGGCTTCCTACTCTTTTGCCTACGAAGTGGTCAATCCGTCCAGCACGGGCGTCCTGACCGTAGAGAGCAGTGCCGACTGGCTGGTCTATGTGTCCCATACGGAGAGTGAAATCAACTATGGGGTTACTGTGTGGGAGAATTCGGAGGAGTCACGGTCGGCTGTGCTGACGCTGAAGTATCCCGGAGCCGAGGATGTCCAGGTCACGGTCGTCCAACTTCAGAAGGAATTGGCGGCGTGTCCCGTGGAGATGTACATTCTCGATGTAAGTTACTATTATGCCAACATTACGTGGCTTCCGTCGAACGACGATATTCAGTATCTCTCGTTCGTGATGGAGAAGTCCGACTATGACGGTTACGAAAGCGAGACCAAGCTCTTCGAGGACGATCTTGCGTATCTGCAGTCGCGTGCCGCTTCGCTGGATATCTCTCTGGAGGATTATCTGCTGGGCTTCGACGCGCTCTACAGCGGAGGCATGACCAATCAGGTCTCCGGCCGCAAGCCCAACACGGAGTACGTGGTCTATTGCTATTCGGTCGAGCTGCGCGACGGTACGCTCGTGCGCACGAGTGCCGTAGGTACCGTGTCGTTCAAGACCAAGGAGCTCGTGATGCACGAGGCCGACTTCAACTTCAGTGCGGACATGCACTCGAACCGGATGACGCTCAGCGTCACGTCGGGATCGAATGATTTCCGTTTCGGAGTGGACCTGTTCACCGAGTCGGAGTACACCGCGTTCGGCAGCCCCGAGGAGGCGGCAAGCGAGTTGATCTGGCGGCTCGCCACCTATGTGAACATGGGCGGCATGTCGTGGGATCAGGTCACCTATCTGAATCAGGCGACCAAGGAGTATCCCGACCTGGTGGCCGGACGCAAGTACTACGCCGTAGCCTGCGGTGTGGATGACGGAACGCTCATCTCCAATGTTGCCGTTCAGGAGTATACCGTGCCGATGCCGGAGATTACCGACAACTGCACCTTCACGGTCGACTTCACGCGGATGGCACCTACGGAGGTGGACTTTACGGTGACCCCGACCAATGCGGCCACGCGCTACCTGGCCGTTATTGACGAGGCTGCCGATCTCGCGTCCACGACCAGCGAGGCCTATGCGGCCGAGCTGCTCTACCGCATGAACTACTATGATGCGGTGGACTGGACGAACACGTCGTATCTCTTTACGGGTGAGCACACCTTCAACTCGCATTCGGATGTCGTAAATCCGGAGTACCTCAAGGCCGAGACGGACTATGTGCTGCTTGTCTTCGGCGTGGACGGCTACGGCGAGCGGACGACGGAGATTTTCACCTCCGACTTCACGACGCCGCTGACCGAGCAGAAGGCGATGACGATCGATATCCAGATCACGAGTGTCGAGACCCGGGCCATCAATGCCGTGTTTACCCCGTCCGATGAAACGGCCAACTATCACTACGACGCCTATCCGATCGAAGATTACGAGGGTTCCACTCCCGAGGAGTTCATGGAGTATGTGATTTCGATCAACGGCGAGTGGCTGTCGCTCTATCAGGGGACGCAGGAGCATCGCTTCTCGTATTACTTCCCCCGTGAGGAGTATGTGGTATTCGCATTCGGCTACGACGGGGCAGTGACCTCCGATCTCTACCTCAAGCACGTGAATATGACCACGGGCGAGGTGACGGAGATGGGTGTCATCCCGCAGGCAGTGGCTCAGAAGTACCTTGCCGGTAAGTTTTAACCGATACCCTGTTTGATAAGGGGGCCGTGTGAAGCGCACACGGCCCCCTTTTCTTTTGTTTCAGCCTGTAACGGGAGCGTATCCCCGGTGCGCTTAATCGACCGATCTGTCGGCCCGCTTTTTGACCGGTCCGTCCTGTCTCTTGGCCGGTCCGTTTCGCCTCTTGACCGCTCTTGGCCGGTCCGTCAGCCCGCCTTTGGGCCAATTCGCCAGTGCGTCACCCTGGCCGGGCAGTCCGGCTGCCCGGGGTGCCGACTTGTCGTGTGCGGGCGGCTGGATCGTGCGGGCGGGGGCATGCCGCACTGAAGTGGTCCTGCCGTCCGGAATCCGCTGTTGCTGCGAGGCCTGACGACGAGCGGGGCGGCCGGATATCCGGCCGCCCCGCTTTGCTTGTGGGCTGTTGTGCGAATCAGAAGGCGACCGTCTCGCCGTTGATCGTCACGTTGCCGAAGACAGCCGTGGCGCTGTCGCTGTTGCTGCCGCTGCTGACGGCCACTCCCAGGCAGAGGGTTTCGGGCAGCCCGCCGTCGAAGCTCTCCGTGCGGACCTTGCCGAAGGTAGCGCCGCCGTCGAGCGAGTAGGAGAGCGAGCAGCTGTCGCCCGTGCGCTCGATCCGAAGCACCGGCTTCGCCCCTTCGACGCTCTCCGCCGGGGCGGTCAGCGTGCCGCGCGAGGCGTTCTCCACGGCGGTGCGTACCGAGCGGTAGAAGCTCATCTCGGGCCCCTGGGCCGCCATGACGTGCAGGAAGGCCGTGCCCGTGGCCGAGCGGTCGGGGGTCAGCAGCAGTCCGGCGAGCGACTGGTTGCTCGTGCCGCCGGTCTCGTAGGACTCGACGGTCACGGTGGCCGTGAAGTCGCCCGTCACCTCGCGGTAGACGTAGCCGAAGTTCTGGCCGCCGCTCTCGAACTTGCCGCGGGCCGTGAGCGTCAGCAGCCCGCCCTCGGTCGAGGCCGTGGCTGCGGCGTCGCCGCACGAGAGGGCTGTCCATCCGTTGCCGAGGTCGATGCCGCTCTGCGGCTCGTCGGGATCGGTTCCCGGGTCAGTCCCCGGATCGGGCTCCGTCGTGATGCCGCCGTTGTCCACCTCGACGGGTGCCGAGGCGTAGTCGGCGAGCTTGCCGGCCCCGGCCCCCGCGGGAACGATCGTCGCCAGCTGGTCGGCCGGATCGACGATGTAGTCGTAGGCGGGCTTGAAGTCGTCGTAGGTGTAGGGTGTGGCGAGCCGCTCACCGTCGTAGGCCTTGTACTCGACGTTGGTCAGCGGGTAGGGTTCGGTGGCATTTGCCGGGCGGTTCTCGAAGACGTTGGCGCGGGCGTAGAGGAAACCGGCAAGCGATCCTTCGAGGTTCGAGACCCAGTTGCTGCCCTCCTGCTTGGCCGGGAAGGTGCAGATGTCGGTCGGGAGCCGCACGCCGTCGAAGAGGTTGTCCTCGACGAGCACCATGGCGCCGTAGGCGCTGCCCACACCGTAGGTCGAAACCTCGCGGAAGAAGTTGTTGTAGACGTGCACGCGGCCGTAGCGCACGCGCGGATGGCGCGACGACGAGGCGTCGAAGTAGTTGTGGTGGAACGTCGCCGTGATGGCCGCATCGCCCGTGGCGCTGTTCGAGTGGCCCACCAGGCACGACTTCTGCGTCTTGATGAAGTGGCACCACGAGACCGTCACGTCGTGCGAGGCGTGCGTGATGTCGCACGAACCGTCCTCGTAGTCCTTCGTCTGGTTCATCGACTCGAAGGTGCAGTGGTCGACCCAGATGTGGTGGCTCTCCTGCATCGAGATGCCGTCGGCGCCGTTGTCGGCCTTGGGCATCTTGATGTAGATGTTGCGGATGATGACGTTCTCGGCCTCGTTGAGGAAGAAGCCGACGTTCTCCATCACGAAGCCCTCCGTGCCGTAGATCGAGAGGTTGCCCGTGCGCTTGATGTCGAACCAGGGGCTGCCGCTGCCGCGGCCCTCGTCGCTGTGGAACGTACCGCTCAGGTAGACGATCGCGGGGGTCATCTCCTTGTTCTTCTCGCGCAGGCGCAGCCATTCGCCGAACTTGTGCCCGTCGTCGAAGTGGTGGATGTGCTCCGGCGTGGCCGCCTCGCCGCCGGTCGTGCCCGCAGCGTAGCCGTAGAGGCGGTCGAGCTCGACCGTGCCCGTCGTGGGCGGCACCTCGGGCGTGGGTTCCCCGCCTTCGCCGCCCGCCAGCTGTGCCACTACGACCGTGCGCGTGAGGCTGCCGCTCGTGAGCGTGATGACGGCCGAACGGGTTGCCCCGAAGTTTTCGGTCACGCGGAAGAAGAGGTGGTCGACGCGCAGGGCGCGGGTCTCGACGCGCGAGAGCCACGTCTCGGCGCCCGATTCGATCGTGACCGTGTAGTCGAGGTTCGTCTCGACGGGGACGGTCAGCTGCTGCTCCTCGGCGCTCACCTCACAGCTCTCGGCTACGGTGATGACGCCCTGCTCGAAGGTGAGGGCCGCCATGGCCGTGCGGCTGTTGTCGGCCGCGAAGACCAGCACCTTGGTGTATTCGTCGATCGCTTCGGGATCGGACGTGAAGAGCGAGATCACCCCCTCCGTCGGGCCCGACGCGACGGCCTTGGCCTTCACGACTGCCGAGGAGAGCACCTCGATCTGCACCTCGCCGTCGGCGCCCGTCACCGTGTAGGGTACCTCGACCGGCGTGTCGGCCGTCAGGGCGCAGTTTGTCTGTGCCAGTTCGATGCTGAGGCGCGCCGCTTTCGGCACGGTGATCGTCGTGCCGTCGGAGAGCGTGAAGGTGACCGACGTCTCGTCCTGCGTGACGCTCTGGAAGAGGGAGTCGCCGCCTTCGCCCGTGGCCTTGCCGAGCTGCTCCCAGCTCTGCCCGCCATCGGTCGAGACCCACCAATAGCCCTCCTCGATCTTCAGCTGCGGCGTCGTGCCCGCCGCGCCGGGCTCTCCCGCGGGGCCCTGGGCCGCGATGCGGTTGCCCTCGCTGTCGGTCAGCCACTCGCCGTCGATCGTCCAGTAGTAGACGCCGCCATCCTCTTCGACGCCGATGATGGGCGTCGAACCGTCGTCGCCCTTGTCGCCCTTGTCACCGTCGGTGCCGTTCGTGCCGTTGTAGATCGTGATGGTGGTTCCGTCGGTGAAGGTGATGCGGTATCCCGAGCGCTCCTCCTCGACGAAGGGGGTGACGCTCTCGATCAGGGTGCCCCGCTCGATCGAGTTGACGATCGTCCGGAGCGCGACGATCTCGTCGTTGAGTTCGTCGCAGCGCTCCTCGAGCGCTTCGATCCGGTCCTCCAGATCTCCGACCCACGTGCGCAGCGGGTCGTCGTTGTAGTTGCCGCAGGCGGCCAGCCACATCGGGATGGCAAGCAGCATCGGTAGCAGTTTTCTCATGGTTTGCAAGTTAAGGTTGTTGGTTTATGGCAAAGTTAATCCGTATGGCTCGCCGCGACCCGGATTTTTTGACCGAAGGGTGGAAAAAATTGCCGCATGCCGGCCCCGAGCCCGCATGCGGCAGCTCTTCGCAGAGGGCGCAGCGTCCGGATGCTCCCTCCCTTCGCCGGGTCAGAGGCGTTCGTAGCGTTTGGCCAGTCCGCCTTCGGAGGTCTCGCGGTAGAGGCTCGGGAGGTTGTGGCCCGTCTCGTTCATCACCTCGACGACCTTGTCGTAGCTTACCAGGTGCGATCCGTCCGAGAGCGTGGCGTAGATGTTGGCGTCGAGGGCCCGGGCCGCGGCGATGGCGTTGCGTTCGATGCAGGGGACCTGCACCAGCCCGCAGACGGGGTCGCACGTGAGGCCGAGGTGGTGTTCGAGCCCCATCTCGGCGGCGTACTCGATCTGCGAGGGGGTGCCGCCGAAGAGCTGGCAGGCTGCCGCAGCCGCCATGGCGCAGGCGACGCCGACCTCGCCCTGGCAGCCGACCTCGGCCCCCGAGATCGACGAGTTGGTCTTGGCGACGTTGCCGAACAGTCCCGCCGTGGCCAGCGCGCGCAGGATGCGGATGCGCAGGAAGTCGCGCGAGGTGGCCAGGTGGTAGAGCACCGCCGGGACGACGCCGCTCGATCCGCACGTCGGGGCCGTGACCACGACGCCGCCCGAGGCGTTCTCCTCCGACGTGGCCAGCGCGTAGGCGTAGATCTTGGCCCGCGACTTGAGCGAGTCGGTGTAGCTCTTCGACTTGACCCAGTAGGTGCTGGCCTTGCGGGCGACCTTCAGCCCGCCGGGCAGCACACCGTCGTTGTTGAGCCCCTGTTCGATCGTGCGGCACATCTGTGTCCAGATCGTGTCGAGGTAGTCCCAGATTTCGGGTCCTTCGCAGTCGTTGACATACTCCCAGTAGGTCTTGCCCTCGTGGTAGCACCACTCCTTGATCTCGGTGATCCGGCTCATCGGGTAGACGTTGTCCGGGACGTCGAGCCGCGACGTCTCGTTGGCCAGCGCCCCGCCGCCGATGCTGTATATCTTCCATTCGTCGACCGTCCTGCCGTCGCGCAGCCCCTCGAAGAGCATGCCGTTGGGGTGGAACGGCAGCACGATCTCGGGCTTCCAGACGATCTCGGTCGGGGCCAGCGGTTCGAGCACCTGTTTGATGGCCACATCCGTGAGGTGGCCCTTGCCCGTGGCGGCGAGCGATCCGTAGAGCGTCACGCGGTAGGCGTCGACGTCGTGGCAGCGCGCCGCGAAGCGTTCCGCCGCCTTCTTGGGCCCCATCGTGTGGCTGCTCGAGGGGCCGTTGCCGATCTTGTAGAGTTCTTTGAGCGATTCCATGAAATGCCTTTTTGGTAACGGACAATATCCGCCGCGGCGGTCCGGCTTGTCGCTCCGGCACGCGGCGTATTTCCGAAAAAACGGGAGAAAGCCCGGCTTTCTCCCGCCTCTCCGTCGGTGTAGCCCCACCGCGACTCGAACGCGAATTTAGGGTTTAGGAAACCCTCGTTCTATCCCTTGAACTATGAGGCCCTGCAATCAATGCGGTGCATCCCCGAAGGAACGCACCGCAAAGATAGTGAAAAAATCCGTTATCGGATATCGGAGTCGTCAGAAATGGAAATTCAGTCCGATCGAGAAGGTGTGGGCCCGGGCCGTGTAATTGCCCGAGAAGTCCGTGACGGCATCGGGAAGTGCGGCACCGGCCGCTCCTGCCTGCTCCTTGATGAGCCCCAGCACCGAATTGACGTAGGGATAGGAGCCCGTGCGCTCGGGGTCGGCCGAGTTGACGTAGCCGTAGGCCAGGTCGATGTCCATCCACTTTGTGGGGCGGAACGTCGCACCGGCCGTGTAGGCCAGCTTGGTCATCGACGGCGTTTCGGGGTTGAGGTAGTCGCTGCTGACGGGGCTCTCGTCGACGTACATACCCATGCGGGCCGTGAACCAGTCGCAGGCGTGGTACTGGCCGCCGAAGCGGAAGGCCAGCGTGTTCGAATAGTTCTTCTCGCTCACCGGAAGCGCCAGGACGGGGTCGCCCGTCTCGGGGTTGAGAATCTGCACGTCGAGCTTGTCATAGGCGCTCCAGAGCACATACTGCAGGTCGATGGCGAACTCCCACTTCTGCACGGGGCGGAAGCTGACGCCCCAGGTCATCGAGGCGGGCAGCGGCAGCTCGGTCCGGACGACGGCCGAGGTGAGCTTCGTGGGGTCGAGACCCAGCTGCGGGAGCAGCTGGCCGATGGCCTGCGAAATGTCCGGGTCGTCGATCATGCGCAGGTCAATCGAACCCGAGTCGACCTTCATGATCTGCTTCGAACGGAAGTTCATGCCGAGCGACCACTGCTCGTTGATGTCCCACATGACGCCGAGGTTCACGCCCACGGCCATCTTGGCATTGCCCTCGATGGCGAGCGACATGAGGTTGCGGTTACCGGCCAGCGTGAAGATGTCGGGCATGCCCGGGAACTTCAGCTGCAGGACATTCATGAGTGCCTGGTTCTGGGCGTTGCCGGCCCCGATCGGGAGCAGCGAGCGCGAGAGGTCGAAGTTGCCCCACGTGAGCATCAGGCCGCCGCCGATCGAGAAGTGCTTGCCGATGCGGAACGAGACGGTGGGCTGGAAGTTGTAGGCCGCGAGGTTGATCGACTGGATGAGCTGCGAGCCGGCCCAGTCGTCGCCCCAGTTCATCGAGGAGCCGAACGGTGTGTTGAAGGCCACGCCGACCGACATCCAGTCGAGGGGCTTGTAGTTGACGTAGGCGAACATCGGCGTCGAGAGTTTGTTGTTCGAGGTGTAGTGGACGGGTTTCGTGGCGCCCGTATAGTCGGGCAGCGAGGTGTAGGTGGCCTTCGAGGCGATGCCTGTCACGCCGACCGAGATGTCGAATTTCGTATCCTGGAAGACGGCGGCCGCGGGGTTGAACCACAGCGACTCGGAGTTGAGCTTCATGGCCGTGCCGACGTGGCCCATACCGTTCTGTTTCGAGGAGAGGTTGTTGACCTGATACCCTTCGGCCGAGGCCGCGGCGGCGACCGTCACGGCAGCCAGAACGAGGAGAATTTTTTTCATCTTCAATTGGTTTGGTTAATACTGTCCGCACCAGCGTGCGGGTGCGAAAATCGGGGGCAAAAGTAGGAAAACTATCCGCACGGTCCAAACTTTCTGTTCTGAATTTCTCGAAAATTGGACTATATGGCATAGCTTTGGCCGATATGGCGGGTGCCGGAACGCGGCGACGAAAAAGCGGCATCCGCACCGAAGTGCGGATGCCGCAAAGGATGTATGCCGCAGGAGACTGTCCCTGCAAGGGGGGTGTGTCGCCGGGGGGTGTGTCGCCGGGGGGTGTGTCGCCGGGGGGGTGTCGCCGGGGGGGGGTGTGTCGCCGGGGGGTGTGTCGCCGGGAGGTGTGTCGCCGGGAGGTGTGTCGCCGGGAGGTGTGTCGCCGGGGACTGATGCCGCCGGAAACGGGCGTCGAGTGGGCGGGCGTCGCGGGGTGTGGGCGTCGCGGATGCGGATGCGGACAGGGTCAGGGGCGGGTGACGCAGGGCCAATGCCGCAAGGGGCGAATGCCGCGGGTGTGTATCGCGTGCGCGTACCTATTTTTCCCGGCTGTTGTAGGCTTCGAGGGCCTTCTGCAGCACGATGAGTGCCTGTTCGAGCTCCTCCTTCTTGAGGACATAGGCGATGCGGACCTCGTTGCGGCCGTAGGCGGGGTCGGAGTAGAAGCCCGACGCCGGGGCGAGCATTACGGTCTGGCCCTCGTAGCTGAATTCGCGCAGGCACCAGGCGCAGAAGTCGTCGCTGTCCTCTACCGGCAGGCGCGCCACGGTGTAGAACGCCCCCATCGGGATGGGCGAATAGACGCCAGGAATGCGGTTCAGCCCGTCGATCAGGCATTTGCGGCGCTCGATGTACTCCTCGTAGACCTCCATGCTGTACGAGCGCGGGGCGTCGATCGAGGCCTCGGCGACGATCTGCCCGATGAGCGGCGGCGAGAGGCGCGCCTGGCAGAACTTCATCACGGCGTTGCGCAGCTCGCGGTTCTTGGTGATGAGCGCCCCGATCCGGATGCCGCATTCGGAGTAGCGCTTCGACACGGAGTCGATCAGCACGACGTTCTGCTCGATGCCTTCGAGATGGCAGGCCGAGACGTAGGGCGAACCGGTGTAGATGAATTCGCGGTAGACCTCGTCCGAGAAGAGGAACAGGTCGTATTTGCGCACCAGGTCGCGGATGCGCTCCATCTCGCGGCGGGTGTAGAGGTAGCCCGTGGGGTTGTTGGGGTTGCAGATCAGGATGCCGCGCGTGCGGGAGTTGATCAGCCGCTCGAACTCCTCGACGGGCGGCAGGGCGAAGCCGTTGTCGATCGTCGAGACGACGGGGCGGATGACCGCCCCGGCCGAGACGGCGAAGGCCATGTAGTTGGCGTAGGCCGGTTCGGGAACGATGATCTCGTCACCGGGGTTGAGGCACGTCATGAAGGCGAAGAGCACCGCCTCGGAGCCTCCGGCCGTGACGATGATCTCGTCGGGCGTGAGCTTGATCTGGTACTGCTCGTAGTACGACACGAGCTTCTCGCGCAGCGAGCGGTAGCCGTCGCTGGGGCTGTATTCGAGCACCTTGCGGTCGATGTGCTTCAGCGCCTGGAGTCCCACCTCGGGGGTGGGCAGGTCGGGCTGTCCGATGTTCAGGTGGTAGATCTTCGTACCGCGTGCCGCGGCGGCTTCGGCCAGCGGCACGAGTTTGCGGATGGGCGAGGCCGGCATCTGCACGGCCCGTTGTGAAATCTGGGGCATGGGTTGCGCTGATTGTAGGGGCGGGGATCATTCGATCTCGGCCGAGGGACGGAACTTGACGGCCTTGCGGGACGGAATCTTCACCGGAGCTCCCGTGCGGGGGTTGCGGCCGATGCGCTCGGCCTTCTGGACGACGCTGAAGGTGCCCAGTCCCGTCAGGGTGAGCCGCTCGCCTTCGCGCAGCGTGCGGGCCGTGATGCGGATCATGGCATCGACGGCCTTGCGGGCGTCAACCTTTGAGATGTTGGCTTCGAGCGCGACGGCTTCGACAAACTGGGCCTTGTTCATGATGTTTTTCCGTGAAAAGATAACTCGTTGACCTAACTTAGGACAAAGATAGCCATTTTTCGGCAAAGACAAAAGTTCGGGGCGATTTTCCGCCGATTTTCGGCGGGCGGATTCCCCTGCCGGCGGCCCGCGGCGGCGGAGTTTCGGGGCGGGGCCGATAAAAAGGGGGCAAGATTTGGCGGAACGGAAAATCCGTGTTATTTTTGTCCTCGGAAAGTTGGCGGAGTGGTCGATCGCGGCGGTCTTGAAAACCGTTGAACTGCAAGGTTCCGGGGGTTCGAATCCCTCACTTTCCGCAACAGGCGTCAAGCGCCGGCGGCTTGCGCGATCCATGCCCGGTTTTGCATCCAGAAGGGTGAAACCGGGCCTTTTTGTCTTGAGCCGGGCGGCCGTCATGGCCGAAAAAACGGCCCGTTGATGTAACATTTTCCCGCTTGCCGTATCCAAAGGGAAAAAATTTCAGGTCATGAACAAGTTGATATGCCATGTCGGGCTGCTGTGCGGGGTGTTGCTGGGGATGCTGGATGCGACTTTTGCGCAATCTTTTGCCGTGCAGCGTGTCGGCTGCGGAAAACAGGCCGTCATTCTGATTCCGGGATTTGCCTGTTCGGGCGACGTATGGCGGCAGACCGTCGACGCCCTGCGAGAGAATTACACCTGTTATGTCCTGACCATGCCCGGCTTTGCCGGGGTCGCCGCGGAGACGAATCCCTCCTTTGACGGTTGGACGCGGCAGATTGTCGATTTTATCCGGGATGAGCGGATCGAAAAGCCCGTGCTGATCGGTCACAGCATGGGAGGCGGTTTGGCTATGAACATCGCGGCGAATCATGCGGAGTTGGTAAAGGGCATCGTGGTGGTGGATGCGTTGCCCTGTCTGGCGGCTCTCTATGATCCCGACTTCCGGGCGAGGGAAATCCCGGACGAGGAATTTGCGCAGGCCGAAGCCCGGTTGCTCCGCATGAGCGACGAACAGTTCCGCAGGCAGGCCCGGATCAGTGCGGCGGCGCTTACGACCGATTCGCTTCGTTATGACGACCTGATCGGATGGAGCCTGGCTTCCGACCGGCGGACCTGGGCCCGGATGTATTGTGACTATTCCAATGTGGACTTGAGGCCTGCCGTCCGGCGCATTTCGGTCCCGATGCTGGTGCTGTTGGAATATCCGTTTCGGAAGATTGCCCCAGCCGTCGAACAGCAGTTCGCCGGGCGACCGAACATCCGGCTGGAATACGCGAACCGGGGGCTGCACTTCATCATGTTCGACGACCGGGAGTGGTATATGCGGCAGATTACGGACTTTCTGAATGACTGATCGTGGATTTCGAGCAAATATACAGGACCTACTGGGAAAAGGTGTTCCGATTGTGCATGGGCTATTTCAATGACCGCTCTTTGGCCCAGGACCTGGCGCAGGATGTCTTTGTCCGCGTGTGGCAGCACCTTCCCGCGTTCCGGGGCGAATCCTCCGTGGGAACCTGGATTTTCCGCATCGCCACGAACGTCTGTCTGCGTCAGGGCGAGCGGCGGAGGGGCATTTCCCAAACGGCTGTCCCGGCAGGAATCCCGGCCGAAGAGCCGGGTGACGACGCTTCGCGGGTACAGGCGCTGTACGGGGCTGTCGCCGAACTTCCCGAAATGGACCGCCTGATGATTTCACTCTATCTCGAAGAGCTGAAACAATCGGAAATAGCCCGGATTACGGGCGTGTCGGAGGCAAACGTGCGTGTGAGAATACACCGGATCAAGGCCGCCCTGGCAAAAAAATTACGCAGGAATGAGAAATGATATGGATATGAGGGCCCTGTGGAAGGGTCAGCCGGCACCGGTTGCCGATTTGGACGCCATGCGCAAAAGGATAAGACGCTTCGCGTTGCGCAGGATCGGAGAGGCCTGTGCGGTGATTGTACTCATGATGGCGGCCATTGCCGCCGGCGTGCTGATCTGGACCTGCTGGCCTCCGCGGCTGATGCTTACCCGCGTCGGCATCGTGTTGGCGTGCGCGGGCTTCATGCTGCCTGTCTGGTCCTATGGAAGGGCGCTGCGCCTCTATTATGGGTTGAAACCCGATTGCTCCAACCGGGATTACATGGACCGGCTGCTGAAGATAAAAAGGGAGGAATACAGACAGCGGCATGCCGTTCTGAACCTCTATTTTCTACTTCTGTCGCTCGGTTTTGCGCTCTATTCTTATGAATATGCGTTTTCCCGCTCATTCTGCTTCGGGGTAACGGCCTGTTCGATCCTGCTGCTGTGGATCGCGCTGAACTGGTTTGTATTCCGGCCGCGCCTGCTGAAAAGGCGCAGCCGCAGCTTCTCCGATTTTATGAAATGCGTGGAACGCTGCAGGAACCAGCTGTCGGAATAGACCGTTGCGCCGTTTGCCGGATGGTCACTTGGCTCATTCTCCGAGCCGGTTTCCGTGTCGGTCCTGAACCGGAGCAGGGTGTCGATCCGACGGATGATTCCGCAGCCCGGTTTTCGGAGAGTGCAGGGGAGGCTTCGCTGCCCTGCCTTCGGAGTGCAGCCGGGTGGCGCACCCTCGCCGCCGGGCCGTTTTTCGTTGTTTTTGGACTGAAAAATAGCTGTTTGGACGAAATTGGGGTACCAATTCAAATATTTTTGTTACATTTGCCCGAATTTTTAATCGAAAAAGGATGGCATACAATTTATTGAAAGGCAAGAAAGGCCTGATCTTCGGAGCGCTCAACGAGCAGTCCATCGCCTGGAAAGTGGCGGAACGCGCCGTCGAGGAGGGCGCCGAAATCGTGCTGACGAATACGGCCGTATCCATTCGCATGGGTACGATCAACCGGTTGGCCGAGAAGTGCAACACGATCGTCATTCCGGCCGACGCCACGAGCGTCGAGGACCTCGAGACGCTCATCGACAAGACGATGGAGCACTTCGGCGGCAAGTTCGACTTCATGCTCCACTCGATCGGCATGTCGCCCAACGTCCGCAAGGGCCGCACCTACGACGATCTCGACTACGACTACCTTGCCAAGACGCTCGACATATCGGCCATTTCGTTCCACAAGGCCATTCAGGTCGCCCGCAAGAAGGACGCCATCAACGACTGGGGTTCGATCGTGGCGTTGACCTACATCGCTGCGCAGCGCACGCTCTACGGCTACAACGACATGGCCGACGCCAAGGCACTGCTCGAGTCGATCGCCCGCAGCTTCGGCTACATCTACGGCCGCGAGAAGCACGTGCGTATCAACACCGTGTCGCAGTCGCCCACGCAGACGACGGCCGGCAGCGGCGTGCTCGGACTGGGTGATCTGATGTCGTTCGCCGAGAGCATGTCGCCGCTGGGCAACGCCACGGCGGAGGATTGCGCCGACTACGTGCTGACGCTCTTCTCGGACCTCACGCGCAAGGTGACGATGCAGAATCTCTACCACGACGGCGGTTTCTCGTCGATGGGCATGTCGCGCCGCGCCATGAAGACCTACGAGAAGGGCATGCGCTTCGACGACGTGCACGAGCATCAGTATCCCTTTGGCGGAGGCCCCGCCGAGGAGAAATAGCCGGGCAGCTGCCCGGCGGCCCGCGTTCCGGAGAGGATTTGCCGACGCCGGCGGCCGGGACTATTGACGGAAAAAAGAGGAGCGCATTCCCAATCGGAATGCGCTCCTCTTTTTTTTGCTTTCCGCCGCGACCGGGCGGTGATGTCGTACCGGGCGGCGAGGGCGTCAGTAGAGGTGGTCGTCCTTGCGGACCTCGTCGCGCGTCATGGGCCGGCGGTTGAGCGCCCGCCAGGCGTACCAGATGTAGGCCACGACGAAGGGGATGAGCAGCGAGACGTAGGCCATGACGCGGAGCGTGAATTCGCTCGACGAGGAGTTGCGGATCGTCAGCGACGACTGCATGTCGGCCAGCGAGGGGTAGTAGGCCGTGCCGTTCCACCCGGCACAGAGCAGCAGCGCCAGCACCGTGAGCACCGTGCCGCAGCCGCCGAACCAGATGGCCCTGCGGTTGCCGCGCCAGGCCGTCAGAATGCTCCACAGCACGAGCACGACGCCGATGAGCAGGAGTGCGGCGACGACGGGCATCGCGGCGAGGTTGTGCAGGTAGCCGTAGGCTTCGGGTGCGATCCGCCCGGCGGCGTCGGCACGCCAGGCCGGCGAGACGAGCCACGATCCCGCGAAGGCGAGGAAGGCGGCCAGGAAGACCACGGCCAGCGGCCGCATCGTGCGGCGGGCGCGTTCGACGAGCGTGCGGTCATCCACGGCATTCATGAAGTACTGGCAGGCGAGCGTTCCCGCGAGGAAGACCACGGCGAGCCCCAGCAGGATGTTGCGGTGGTCGCCCAGGGCCTCCAGCCCGTGCCAGGGGGTGGTCCACTGCGAGATGACCGTATCGCCGCCCAGGTCGGTCATGTTGTAGCGGTCGACCGTGAAGTTCGCGCCCGTGAAGAGCGTGCCCACAGCGGCGCCCAGCAGGAAGGGCCCGGCGATGCCGTTGATCATCAGGAAGACCTCGAAGGTCCGCTCCCCGAAGACGTTGCCCGGTTTGCGGCGGTATTCGTAGGCCACGGCCTGGAGGACGAAGACGAAGAGGATCGCCATCCAGACGTAGACCGCGCCGCCGAACGACGTGGAGTAGAAGAGCGGGAAGGAGGCGAAGAAGGCGCCGCCGAAGGTGACGAGCGTCGTGAAGGTGAGTTCCCATTTGCGTCCCAGCACGTTGACCAGCATCGTGCGCTCCTCCTCGCTGCGCCCGATGCGGTAGAGCAGGGCCTGTCCGCCCTGTACGAAGAGCAGGAAGACGAGCAGGGCGCCCAGCAGGGCGATCAGAAACCACCAGTAGTCTTGCAGGAAAGTCAGGCTGTCCATTATCTTGTCGCGTGTTATTGTTGTCGTTGTGTGAGCCGGCTCCGCGCCGGGCTGCCGGGCGGAGTCCGCAGTCGTGGTTCGGGTTTATTCCGCACCGGGACCCTTGCGGATCTGGCGGAGCATGATGCTGATTTCGGCGATGAGCAGCGCCGTGAAGAGGGCAAGGAAGAGGAAGAAGGTCGTGGTCACGGAGCTGCTCGGGAGCTTCGAGACGGCGACGCCGACGGGCAGCAGGTCCTGGATGGCCCACGGCTGCCGTCCCACCTCCGCGACGACCCATCCGGCCTGCGAGGCGAGGTAGGCGAGCGGTATGGCCGCGATGGCGAGCCACAGCAGCCAGCGCTTGCTTTCGAGCGTTCCGCGGCGGTTGTACCACCAGACGAGGGCCAGAATCAGGATGAAGAGACATCCGGCGCCGACCATCACGCGGAACGAGTAGAAGAGCAGCGGCACGTTCGGGACGAGCTGCTCGGGCGAATCGAGGTATCCGTAGCCGAAGTAGGCGAAGTATTCGCCGAGGAAGTGCTTGCCTTCGGGGGTCGAGGGGTCGAACTTGCGGGTGACCTCCGCCAGTGCGGCCTCGTCGCCGCTCTCGCGGGCCGCGCGGTAGCGGGCCAGCTCTTCGATGGCCACGCGCCCGCGGGCGATCTTCTCCGTGGCGGGGAGGATGCCCTGCTCGGCGTTGCCGTCCAGCAGGTCGTTGATGCCCGCCACGTAGGCTTCGGCATCGCGGAAGCTCATGATGGAGAGCAGCTTCGGAATGTCGATCCGGAAGTAGAAGGCCTCGTCGGCGGAGGTGCGGCCCTGCGTGGGGCGCAGGATGCCGACGGCCGTCAGCGGCGCCCCCTGCTCTCCGTCGTAGAGGGCCTCCATGGCGGCGAGCTTCATCGGCTGCACGCGGGCGACGATGGCTCCCGAGCGGTCGCCCGTGAAGGCGGTCACGAGGGCGGCGGCCAGACCGAAGAGCGAGGCGATGGCGATGCTGCGCGTGGCCAGCCTCCGTTCGCGGCGCTTGAGCAGGTACCAGGCGCTCACCCCGACGACGAACAGCGCGGCGAGCGTGAACGACGAGGTGACCGTGTGGGAGAACTTGTTGACGGCCACGGGCGAGAAGGCGACCTCCCAGAACGAGGTCATCTCGTTGCGCACGCTCTCGGGGTTGAAGGTGCACCCGACGGGGTACTGCATCCACGAGTTGGCCACGAGGATCCACCACGCCGAGAGGTTGGCGCCGATGGCCGTGAGCCACGTGGCCGTGAGGTGGAATCCGCGGCTGACCTTCTCCCAGCCGAAGAACATCACGGCGATGAAGGTGCTCTCGAGGAAGAAGGCCATGATGCCCTCGATGGCGAGCGGCGCGCCGAAGATGTCGCCCACGAAGTGGGAGTAGTTCGACCAGTTGGTGCCGAATTCAAATTCGAGGATGAGGCCCGTGGCGACGCCGATGGCGAAGTTGATGCCGAACAGACGCATCCAGAAGCGGGTCGTGCGTTTCCAGAAGGCGTCACCGGTGCGGTAGTAGATGGTCTCCATCAGGGCGATGAGCACGCCCAGGCCGAGCGTCAGCGGCACGAAGAGCCAGTGATAGATGGCCGTCAGGGCAAACTGGGCACGGGACCAGTCGACGGTTTGCAGGATGTCGGACATTGTCGTGTTGCGTTTTGGTTGTCTGATGTGAGGGCTTCGAGGACGATGTCGCTCCGCTCCTCGGGGCTCTTGCCGGCGAGCAGGTCCGGAAAGAAGAAGAGCCTCAGAACGGCGAACATGATGAAGAGCTTGATGAGGATCACGGCCCACAGCGTGCGCCCGAGCGTCATCTCGCGGAATCCGTCGCAGTAGAAGCGGACTATTTTGCGGAGTGTTGCGACCATCTGTTGCGAAGCGCCCGGCGCGCCGCCGACGGGGCGTCGGCACCGGTTGCGGATTCAAAGCTAACCAAAAAAACGGAAACGCAAAACATCCGGACCGGAATATTTTTCCCGTACCGTGTTTTCCGGGCGGGCGGCGCGGTCCGGAGATACGGGGGCCGCCGGACGGCGATGCGGGGTGCGGCCGGTTGGTTTTCGGGAACTTTTTGTTACTTTTGCGCCCGGAAAGGTGAAAGGAAATGAGACGAGACAACAAGAACACAAAAACGGAAAAACGCCCCTCGGCCTGGGTTTCGGCCATCCCGCTGGCGGTGCTGGCGCTGCTGCTCTTCGTGGTGATCCGCTGCTTCGGCGGCGACGCGATCAACGGCGGGAGCCAGATCGCCCTGCTCTCGGCCACGTCGGTCTGCGTGATGCTCTCCATGGGGCTCTACGGCGTGTCGTGGAACACGCTCGAGGAGTCCATCATCGACAATATCCGCGCCTCGGCCTCGGCGATCCTCATCCTGCTGCTCATCGGTGCCATCGCCGGCACGTGGATGGTCTCGGGCGTCGTGCCGACGATGATCTGCTACGGACTGAAGATTCTGCACCCCTCGTTCTTCCTGGTCGCCTCGTGCGTGATCTGCGCCGGGGTGTCGCTCATGACGGGCAGCTCGTGGACCACGATCGCCACGATCGGCGTGGCGCTCATGGGCATCGGCAACGCCATGGGCTTTCCCGAGGGGTGGGTGGCCGGTGCGATCATCTCGGGCGCCTACTTCGGCGACAAGGTCTCGCTGCTCTCGGACACGACGGTGCTCGCCTCGTCGACCGTCGGGGTGCCGATCTTCACCCACATCCGCTACATGCTCCGCACGACCATCCCGTCGTTCGTCATCGCCCTGGCGGTCTTCACCGTGGCGGGGCTGACGCTCGCGCACAGCGACGCCACGCATGCCGAGAGCTATGCCGAGGCGCTGCATGCGACGTTCCGCATCACGCCGTGGCTGCTGCTCGTGCCGCTGGCCACCGGAGTGCTGATCGTGCGCAAGCTCCCGGCCATCATCACGCTCTTCGTTGCCGTGGTGCTGGCCTGCGTGGCGATGCTCGCGGCGCAGCCCGGGCTGGTGGCCCGTATCGCGGGGGTCGGGTCGCTCGACTTCCTGTCGGGGTTCAAGGGGGTGCTGATGAGCTGCTTCGGCCCCACGTCGCTCGCGACGGGCTCGCCGCAGCTCGACGAGCTGGTCGCCACGCGCGGCATGGCGGGCATGCTCAACACCGTGTGGCTCATCATCTGCGCCATGTGCTTCGGCGGCGTGATGACCGGCAGCGGCATGCTGCGCTCGCTCACCGAGCTCTTCCTGCGCTTCGTGCACCGCGCCTTCTCGGCCGTGGCCTCGACCGTCGGTGCCGGCATCTTCTTCAACCTCTGCACGGCCGACCAGTACATCTCGATCATCCTCTCGGGGCGTCTGTTCCGCGAGCTCTACGCCGAACGGGGGCTCGAACCGCGGCTGTTGAGCCGCTCGGTCGAGGACTCGGCGACGGTCTGCTCGGTGCTCATCCCGTGGAACTCCTGCGGCATGACACAGGCCACGGTGCTCGGCGTCTCGACCTTCGTCTACATGCCCTACTGCATCTTCAACATCGCCTCGCCGATCATGTCGCTGCTGGTCGCGGCCACGCTGAAAAAGGTGAAAGGTGAAAAGTAAAAAGTGAAAATGTGAAACGGGGAGTGCGAATCCCCACCAATCAAGCTATTCCGATGCATACCGAACTGGTGATTTTCGATCTGGACGGCACGCTGCTCGATACGATCGGCGACCTGGCCGCCGCCTGCGACGCCGTGCTGGCCGCGCGGGGACTTCCGCAGCACACCTATGAGGAGTACTGCCACTTCGTCGGCAACGGCATCCTGCGGCTCGTCGAGCGGGCATTGCCCGAGCCGCTGCGCACACCCGAGCTCGTGGAGTCCGTGCGCGCCGACTTCGTGCGCTACTACACGGCGCACATCGACATCCATACGAAGCCCTATCCGGGCATTCCGGAACTTTTGGCCGAGCTGACACGCCGCGGCATCCGCGTGGCCGTGGCCTCGAACAAGTTTCAGGCCGGGACCGAGAAGCTCATCCGCCTCTTCTTCCCGGAGATTCCCTTTGCCGCGGTCTTCGGGCAGCGGCCCGGCGTGCCGCTGAAGCCCGATCCGGCGGTTGTCGGGGAGATTCTCGCACGCACGGGAGTGTCGCGCGAGCAGGTGCTCTACGTCGGCGACTCGGGCGTGGACATGGAGACGGCCCGGGCGGCGGGGGTTCGCTCGGCGGGCGTCACGTGGGGATTCCGCGACCGCGGGGAGCTCGTCGCGGCCGGTGCCGACCGGCTGGTCGACCGCGCCGAAGAGCTGCTCGGGGCGTTGTAGCCCGCGCGTTGAGGCCGCATCCGGCGGTCAGCAGTAGAGCCGCACGTCCTCGGCCGTGATGCGCTCGCCCGAGAGGACCGTCAGGCGCTCGACGGCGTTGCGCAGTTCGCGGACGTTGCCCGTCCAGCGCATGCGCTGCAGCGCCGCGACCGCCTCGGCGTCGATCTCCTTCGGGGCAGTGCCGTACTCTCCGGCGATCGTGCGCAGGAAGTGGTCGACCAGCAGCGGAATGTCCGCCGCGTGTTCGCGCAGCGCCGGCACGTGCACGACGATCACCCCGATGCGGTGGTAGAGGTCCTCGCGGAAGTTGCCCCGCTCGATCTCGCGGCGCAGGTCCTTGTTCGTCGCGGCGATCACCCGCACGTCGACCTCGATGTCGCGGTCGCTGCCCACGCGGCTGATGCGCCGCTCCTGCAGCGCCCGCAGCACCTTCGCCTGCGCCGAAAGCGACATGTCGCCGATCTCGTCCATGAAGAGCGTGCCGCCGTCGGCCTGCTCGAACTTGCCCTTGCGCTGTTTGATGGCCGAGGTGAAGGCGCCGCGTTCGTGGCCGAAGAGCTCGCTCTCGATCAGCTCCGAGGGGATGGCCGCGCAGTTGACCTCGACGAACGGCCCTCCGGCGCGGTGGCTTCCGGCGTGCAGCGCCCGCGCCACGAGCTCCTTGCCCGTGCCGTTCTCGCCCGTGATGAGCACGCGGGCGTCGCACGGGGCAACCTTCTCGATGAGCTGGCGGACGTGTTCGATCTCGGGCGAGAGCCCGATGATGGGCTGCGTCGGCGGCGTGTGGGCCCGGCGGCAGCGGCGGGAGGCGGGTGTCGCGGCCGGGGCGGACGCGGGGTGGTCGACCACGCGGTGGACGGACTGCAGCAGGCGGTTCATGTCGATGGGTTTGGTCAGGTAGTCCTCGGCCCCGTTGCGCACGGCCTCGACGGCCGAGTCGATCGACCGCTCGTCCGAGAGTGCGATGAACGGCACGCCCGTGTCGGGGACCTTGCACCCCGTGTCGGAGAGAATCAGGTCGAAGGCTACCTTGTTGCACAACTCCGCGGCCGTGCGGTCGTCTTCGGCCGCCTCGGCCGAGAATCCCTCGTAGCGGAGCCGTTCGCGCAGGATGTTGCGCACGCTTTTCGACCGGTCTATGATTAAAACCTTTGCCATAGCTTGTTTTTCGTGAAATTTTACCTACTTTTGCCGATGATATGCTTCGGCCCGAAGATGCAACACTTCGGCAGGGACCGGAAAAAGCCCGGTTTTTGCACTCGGTTTGCACTGTTTACGTCCCAAAGATATGTTTTTCCGCGGTGCAAACCCAATTTGCCGCGGGCGGTGCCGAAGCTCGCGCAAGGGCGCTGACAGCCTCCCGGGCGACCCATTGCCGGAGTCCGTTCGGATGCTCCGGCGGACGGAACGGAACATGCCGCGGGCCGCGGATACGAAACGACTTATGAAGAAGAATTACAATTACACACGTCGCAAGCTCTACCTGCCCGAGTACGGGCGTCACATCCAGGAGATGATCGACTCGCTGCTCGTGATCGAGGACCGGCGCGAACGCAACCGCCAGGCCCGGGCCGTCATCGCCGTCATGGGCAACCTGAATCCGTTGCTGCGCGATACGGCGGATTTCACGCACAAGCTGTGGGACCATCTGTTCATCATGTCTGATTTCCAGCTGGATGTGGACTCTCCCTACCCGCGGCCCACGCGCCAGGAGCTGACCGTCTCGCCCCGGCCGCTGGCCTATACGCAGGGGCGCATCGCCTTCAAGCACTACGGCAAGTATGTCGAGCGGATGATCCGCTCGCTGGCCGACGAGAAGGACCCGCAGCGCGTGGCGCGCACGGTCGACAACCTGGCCCGCTACATGCGCACGAAGAGCTACGAATACAATCAGGAACACCCCAACAACGAGGTGATCGTAAAGGATATCAAGCAGATGTCCGGAGGTGCCATCAAAATCGACGAAGTGGCCCTGAACAATATCCGAAGCGACTACAAACAGCACTTTTCGGCGCCTGTCCGCAAGGGGGTGCTGCAGCGGCAACAGCAGCGGCAGCAGCAGAAGAACCGTCAGCAGCACAACCGCGGCTTTGTGAAAAACGGTGCCGCCCACCGCAATTCGCAGAAATAATTTGATTCCGATTTGCGGAATTTTCCTATCTTTGTTTCCATCAAACGAGAAAAACGACAAAAAAATAGATGAATAAGCAGACGCTATTCGTGACAATGGCTGCGGCCGCCGTGCTGTGCGGCTGCCAGTCGTCGAAGGTGAAAATCTCGGGCCGTTTCGTGGGCAGCGAGGCGAAAAATGTCTACCTCGAGCAGGTGACGCCGCTCGAGCAGACGGTCATCGACTCGACGACGCTCGACGCCCAGGGCGCCTACGGCTTCCGGCTCAAGGGGGTGCCGCAGACTCCGGCGCTCTACAACGTGGTCTATGACGGCGAGCGCATTCCGCTGCTGCTGGCCGGCGGCGACCGTGTCGAGGTCGGATCGGTGGGCAGCGTCGTCCGCAACTATACGGTCGAGGGCTCCGAGGAGTCGGACCTGCTCCGCCTCTTCTACCAGGCCTTCGTCACGGGGGCCCAGTCGCTCGACGAGATCGCCGCGCAGTTCGCCCGGCAGAACCTCACCGACGAGGAGCGCAAGGCCCTCGTCAAGGAGTATACGGCCGAATACTACCGCATCCGGCGCGAGCAGCTGCGCTTCATCATCGAGAACAAATCCTCGCTGGCGGCCGTCTACGCCCTTTATCAGCGGCTGCCGGGCGACTCGTACCTCTTCAATGGCGACAGCGACGTGGTCTACTACCGCACTGTCGCCGAGGCCGTCGGCGAGCGCTATCCCGACTCGCCCTACCTCGCGCCGCTGCTGGCCGAAATCGCCCGCATGGATGCCCGCATCAGCCTGACGTCGCAGATCTCCGAGGCGAGCTACCCCGATCTGGAGTTGCAGGACATCTACGGCAGGAAGATCCGCCTCTCGTCGCTTGCGGGCAAGGTCGTGCTGCTGGACTTCTGGTCGGCCGAACTGGGCAACAGCAACGTCTACAACGCCGAACTGAAGGAGACCTACCGCAAGTATGCCGACGCTCCGACCTCGTTCGAGGTCTATCAGGTGGCGATCGACACCTCGAAACCGCTGTGGATCACGGCCGTGCAGGAGCAGCAGCTGCCCTGGATCTCGGTGAGCGACCTGCGCGGGCGCGCCTCGACGGCGCTGACGCTCTACAATGTGCAGAAACTCCCGGCCAACTTCCTCATCGACAGGCAGGGGACGATCGTCGCGCGCGACATCTACGGCAAAAGCCTCGAGGAGAAGCTCGACGAACTGACGCGCTGATAGCGCGGCCGGCCCGGCGTGCCGGCCGGGGACCGGATTCGGGGCCTGGCGGCTGCGGACCGCAGCCGGGGGTCCGGGAAGGGACTGAAGATGGAATGACAACGGTGAGAATGAACAAACCTTCATGATCTATTTCGCATCCGACATACACCTCGGCGCCGGCAGTGAAGAGGCGGCGCGCGCGACCGAACGGCTCTTCGTGCGGTGGCTCGACGAGGCGGCGCGCGATGCGGAGGCAATCTTCCTCGTGGGCGACATATTCGACTTCTGGTTCGAGTACAAACGGGTGGTACCCAAGGGGTTCGTGCGGACGCTGGGCAAGCTGGCCGAGCTCACGGACCGTGGCATCCGCGTGGTTTTCTTTACGGGCAACCACGACATGTGGGTCACCGACTACCTCACGCGCGAATGCGGCGTGGAGATCTGTACCGCGCCGCAGCTGATGACCCTTGCCGGGCGGCGCATCTTCATCGCCCACGGCGACAACATGCGCATCGACGGCCAGCCGATGCTCAAGCTCCTGAACCGCATCTTCCGCTCGCGGACGCTGCGCGTGCTCTTCTCATGGGGCCTGCACCCCGATCTGGCGCTGAAATTCGGCCACTGGTGGAGCGGCAAGTCGCGCAAGGCGCACAACGCCGCCGACCGGCGGGCTGTCGAGACGGGCGCGGGGGGCGGCTTCGACGCCTCGCTGACCGAACCGCTTATCGACTACGCCCGCGACTATGCCCGTGACCACAAGGTCGACCATTTCGTCTTCGGACACATGCACTATGCGCGCGACTACCGCGAAGGGGCGCTGCACGTGGTGAACCTCGGCTGCTGGGAGAAGAACCCCGCCTATGCCGTGCTGGACGATGCGGGGGAGATGACGCTCAAACGACTCGAACGATGAAACAATACCTCGATCTGCTGCGCCGCATTCAGCGCGAAGGGGTGGTGCGCGGCGACCGCACGGGCACCGGCACGAAGGGGGTCTTCGGCCACCAGATGCGCTTCGATCTAAGCGAAGGCTTCCCGCTGCTGACGACCAAGCGGGTCTTCCTCAAGGGGGTGATCCACGAACTGCTGTGGTTCCTGCGCGGCGATACCAACATCCGGTACCTCGTCGAAAACGGCGTCCACATCTGGGACAACGACGCCTGGCGCTTCTACACGGAGCGGTGCGCCGCGGCGGGCGTGGCGCCGCTCGGGCGCGACGAGTTCCTTGCGGCGGCCGGCGGCGAGTCGCCGATCGACGGCTACCGCTACGGCGATCTGGACCACGTCTACGGCTACCAGTGGCGCTCGTGGCCGCGGCCCGACGGGGGCGTCATCGACCAGATCGCGCAGGCCGTGGAGCTGATCCGCCACAACCCCGAGTCGCGGCGCATCGTCGTCTCGGCGTGGAATGTCGCCGACATCGGCCGGATGGCCCTGCCGCCGTGCCACGTATTGTTCCAGTTCTACGTGGCCGAGGGGCGGCTCTCGTGCCAGCTCTACCAGCGCAGCGCCGACACGTTCCTCGGCGTCCCGTTCAACATCGCCTCCTACGCCCTGCTGACCATGATGATGGCGCAGGTGTGCGGCCTGGAGGCCGGGGAATTCATTCATACGCTGGGCGACACGCACCTCTACCTGAACCACCTGGAGCAGGTCGACGAGCAGCTCGCGCGCGAACCCCGCCCGCTGCCGCACATGCGGCTCAACCCCGCCGTGCGGTCGATCTTCGACTTCCGCTACGAGGACTTCACCCTCGAGGGCTACGATCCCTGGCCGGCGATCAAGGCCCCGATGTCATTCTGAAAAAAGGTCGAATCATGGTAAGCATCATCGCGGCCGTGGCCGAAAACGGCGTCATCGGCAACAACAACTCCCTGCTGTGGCACATCGCCGAGGACATGCGCTATTTCCGGCACGTGACGACGGGCCATCCGGTCATCATGGGCCGCAAGACCTACGAGTCGCTGGGGCGCCCGCTGCCCAGGCGCGAGAACGTGGTCGTCACGCGGCAGGAGCTTGCGATTCCGGGCTGCCGTGTCGTCCATTCGCTCGGGGAGGCCCTTGCGCTGTTCGATCCGTCGGAGGAGCTCTTCGTCATCGGCGGCGCGCAGCTCTACGCCGCGGCCCTGCCGCTCGCCTCGCGCTTCTACCTGACGCGCATCTTCCACCCCTACGAGGGCGACACGCGCTTCCCGGCATGGGACGAGGGCGCCTGGCGGCTGGTGCACTCCGAGGCGTTCGCCGCCGGGGCCGAATACCCCTATCCCTTCGCCTTCGAGCTCTACGAGCGGCGCTGAAATTACGCATTTATACCACCGCACGACCCGGCGGGAATCCCTACCTTTGCATCGGCAAAGGTTTTTTTGTATCCGTATGGGAAAGTATTTCGATATGCTGATGGAGGACGTCCGCTGCCGCGAGGGGCTGAACGCCTGCATGAACTGCGGTGTCTGCACGGGCGTCTGTCCGGCGGCCGAGTTCTACAACTACGACCCCCGCCAGATCGTCTGCACGGTGCAGTCGCGCGACGACGAGGCCATCGAGGAGCTGCTCAAGAGCGACACGATCTGGTATTGCGGCGAGTGCATGTCGTGCCGTCCGCGCTGCCCGCGGGGCAATACGCCCGGCTACGTGATCCAGGCGCTGCGCACGCTCTCGCAGAAGCTGGGCTTCTTCGTCGAGAGCGAGAAGGGACGGCAGCAGCTGGCCCTCAAGCGCATCATCGGCGAGAACATCCTCCGCACGGGCTACTGCATCGTGCCGCGGCTCGTCAAGCCCGAGCTGCATCCCGAGCAGGGGACCGTCTGGAAGTGGATCTACGACAACGACCGCGAGGTCTACGGGCAGTTCACCCCTTCCTACATGCGCCACGGCGCCGGGGCGTTGCGCCGCCTCGACGAGGAGTCGCTCTCGGAGATCAACCGCATCTTCGAGGTGAGCGGCGGCAGCGAGCTGTTCGAGACCATCGAGCGCCACTCCGACCGCAAGGCCCGCGAGATGGGCTACGAGCAGGGGGCCGACCATCGCTACATGATGGATGTCTTTCTCAACAACAGCAACGAACACTATTGAACCCTATGATGAAGCGTAACAGTTGGCAGGAGTATCAGAAACAGATTGCCGACGACCGATACTACTATGCGCGCAGCTGCATCCGCCAGAACTTCTTTCCGGGCAGCGAAAAGTTCTTCATCGATATGCTGCAGAACGACCTGGGCCGCGATATTCTGGACGATCCGAAGCATTCGTCGTGCACGGGCATCGGCTACCACTCGGACATCGTGCCGCTGGAGACGATCATGACGGTCGTGGCGCGGCAGTTCTCGCTGATGAACGAGGCGGGCTACGAGAATTTCGTCACCTCGTGCATCACCTCGTTCGGCATCTACACCGAGGTGCTGGCCACGTGGGCGGAGTTCCCCGAGACCGAGGAGCGCACGCGCGAAAACCTCTACAAGGCCACCGGACGCGAGTTCCGCAAGCCCGCAAGCCTGGCCCACACGTCGGACGTGGTCTTCCACTTCCGCGACGCGATCGCCGCGAAGGCCCGCCACCGGCTGGTCAACGCCGTGACGGGCGAGCCGCTGCGTGTCGTCGAGCACATCGGCTGCCACTATGCCAAGATATTCCCGAAATCGGGCATCGGGGGCTCGGAGTTCCCCTACGTGCTGGCCGGCATGGTCGAGTCGTGGGGCGGCGAGTGCGTGGACTATCCCGAGCGGCGGCACTGCTGCGGCTTCGGCTTCCGCAACTACCTCGTGCAGGCCAACCGCGGCTACTCGATCGCCAACTCGCACAAGAAGCTCGAGAGCATGGCCCCCTACAAGCCCGACTTCATCGTGGCCAACTGCCCGGGCTGCGCGATGTTCCTCGACAAGTGGCAGTATGCCATCGCCGAGATGGAGGGGACGACCTACGGCGAGAACGGCCACGGCATCCCGGTGCTGACCTACGAGGAGATGGCCGGCCTGGTGCTGGGCTATGACCCCTGGGTGCTGGGCATGCAGATGCACCAGGTCGACGTCGAGCCGCTGCTCGACAAGATGGGCATCGACTACGACCCCGCGGCCAAGTACCTGGGCCGCAACGGAAAATATATCGGCAAACCCGAGTCGGCGGTGGTCAACTGCCCGTCGGAGATGATTTACGACATAAGAGAGTGATGAAGAAACGAGTGATTGTCATAGGCGGCGGTGCGGCAGGCATGCAGACGGCCCTGCGCCTGGCCGAGCAGGGCGTGGAGCCCGTCATCGTGGAGCGCGAGGCGGAACTGGGCGGCAAGCTCCGGAACTGGTATGTGCTCTTCCCCTCCTTTACGCCCGCGGCGGAGGTGCTGACGCAGCTGCGTCAGCGTGTCCGCGAGCGGGGGATCGAGGTGCTGACCTCGACCGAGGTGCGGGGCTTCGACGCGCGGAGCGTAAGGCTCGCCGACGGGCGGACGCTCGCGTGCGACGCCGTGGTGCTCGCCTCGGGCTTCACGCTCTTCGACGCCCGCATCAAGGAGGAGTACGGATACGGCATCTACGACAACGTCTTCACCTCGGTCGACATCGAGCGCATGCTGGGCGAGGGGCGCGTGGCGAAGGCCGACGGATCGCGCCCGAAGCGCATCGCGCTGCTGCACTGCGTCGGCTCGCGCGACGAGAAGGTGTGCCAGCAGCACTGCTCGAAGGTGTGCTGCATCACGGGCGTCAAACAGGCCATGGAGCTCAAGCGGCTCTTCCCCGAGGCCGACGTCTTCAACTTCTACATGGACATCCGCATGTTCGGCCCCGGTTACGAGGAGATGTACCGCGAGGCGCAGCAGCGCTGCAACATCCACTTCGTGCGCGGCCGCATCTCGGAGGCGAGCCCCACGATCGACGGCCGCGTGCAGATCAAGGCCGAGGATACGCTCACGGGACGTCCGCTGCGCATGAGCGTCGACATGCTGATCCTGCTCGTGGGCATGCGGGCCAACGACGAGAACGCCGCCCTGGCCGAGGGGGCGGGGCTGCGGCGCGCGCCGAGCGGCTTCTTCGCGCCGCGCGACCTCTTCCTGAACAACGTGTGCAGCGACGTCGACGGCATCTTCTATGCCGGGACCGTCACCGCGCCGAAGACCATCGGCGAGACGTTGAACGAAGCCGTTGCGGCGGCCGACGCCGCGGCGCAATACCTCGGAGCATAGCGATGGCAGCGATCAATTTCGGATATACGATCTCCAAGCCCCGGGCCATCGACATGGACCGCAACAACCTGCGCAAGAGCGACGAGATCCTGCGCGAGATGCCCGAGCTGCAGACCTGCATCGGCTGCGGGGCCTGCACGGCCGTCTGCACGGCGGGCAACCTCACGTCGTTCAACTTCCGCCGCGTGCATACGCTCGTGCGGCGCGGCGAGTACCAGGGGGCCTACGAGGAGATGAACAAGTGCATGCTCTGCGGCAAGTGCCGGCTGGTCTGCCCGCGCGGCATCAACACGCGCGGCGTCGTGATGCTCATAAAACGTAAACTGGGGGACTTCTGAGATGACATTCTACGCACCGTTCTGCCTGCCGTTCATCATCGGCGCCGCCGTGATGTTTGCGACGCTGCTCTGGAAGTGGGGCTCGTGGCTCTACCGGCTGCCCCGTGCCGACAAGCGGCTGATCCTGCGCGGTCTGCCCACGCGACGCACGTTGGAGGCCCTGTGGGAGGTGGTGCGCGAGTCGCTGCTGCACCGCCGCATCTTCCGTGTCAACCCACTGCTGGGCTACATGCACATGTCGCTGGCCTTCGGCTGGTTCCTGCTCATCGCCGTGGGGTGGACCGAGACCGTCGCCTACCTCGGGCTGCGCTTCGTGCCGCTGCAGGGGCACGTCTTCTTCAAGTACTTCGCCACGGGCCTCGAACACAAGCCCGGCTTCGATTTCGTCATGGACCTGCTGCTGCTCTTCGTCCTCTCGGGCGTGGCGCTCGCCTGGGGCAAGCGCTTCTGGTCGAGGGCCATGGGCATGCGGCGCACGACGAAGCACGTGCCGGGCGACCGCGTGGCCCTCACGGCGCTGTGGTTCATCTTCCCGGCGCGCCTGCTGGCCGAGAGCACGACCTGCGCGCTCTACGGCGGCGGCAGCTTCCTGACGGGTTCGCTCGGCGGGTGGATGCACGAGCACATCTCCGTGTTGGCGCTCATGAACCTCGAGACCGCCGCCTGGTGGTTCTATTCGTCGTGCCTCGGGCTGTTCTTCGTGGCGCTGCCCTTCTCGCGCTACATGCACATCTTCACGGAGATCCCGCTCATCTTCCTGCGCCGCTACGGCCTGCGTTCGGGCGAGAAGGAGAGTGCCTACGACCATTTCCAGGTCGAGGCCTGCTCGCGCTGCGGCATCTGCATCGACCCCTGCCAGCTGCAGAGCGTCCTGCATGTCGACAACGTGCAGTCGGTCTATTTCCTGCGTGACCGCCGCTACGGCATGCTGCGGCGCGACGTGGCGGACAACTGCCTGCTGTGCGGCCGCTGTGCCGAGCGCTGCCCCGTGGGCATCGACCTCAATACGCTGCGCATCAACTCGCGCGACCGCCTGCGCAACGTCCCCGACGAGCGGCGCTACGACTACTTCAAGGGACTGGACCGCTCCTCCGGCACGGGCAAGGTGGGCTACTTTGCCGGGTGTATGACCCTGCTCACGCCCCGCACGATGTCGGCCATGGAGCGCCTGTTCGACGCCGCGGGCGAGGAGGTCTGGTGGGCCGACCGCGAGGGGGGCGTCTGCTGCGGGCGTCCGCTGAAGCTCGCTGGCGAGACCGACTCGGCGCACAAGATGATGCGCTACAACACGGAGCTCTTCCTCAAGCACGGCATCACGACGCTCGTGACCTCGTGCCCGATCTGCCTGAAGGTTTTTCGCGAGGATTACGACCTGCCGGGCATCGAAGTGCTGCACCACTCGGAATACATCCTGCGGCTGATCCGTGCCGAACGGCTCAACCTCCAGCGCGGCACGACGCACTATACCTACCACGATCCCTGCGAGCTGGGGCGCGGCAGCGGCATCTACGACGAGCCGCGTGCCGTGATCGAGGCCGTGGGTGAGCTGCTCGAACCGGCACAGACGCGCGAGCATGCCCTCTGCTGCGGCTCGTCGGTGGCCAATACGGCCATCTCGGACGGCCAGCAGGTGCAGATCGCCCGTGCGGTGGCCGAGGAGCTGGAGGCGACAGGTGCCGAGGTGATCGTCACGGCCTGCCCCCTCTGCAAGAAGGCCATCGGCCGCGGTACGAAGGGAGAGGTGCGCGACCTGGCCGAGATCGTCGCCTCGCACCTCTCGTAGGGCGTGCGTCCCGAAGTGCTTCCGGTTGCCGGCTGGGGGTGCGGCTGCGGTGTCGGGGTGCGGCTACAGTGCCGGGGTGCGGGAACGCTCTTCCGGTTGCGGCGGGTGAGGTTGTGTGGGAATGGCCGGGCACGAATTTTCCCGGTGGCGGCCAAAGCCGGGTGGTGAGGCAGCCTCGCGGGCTAATCGGGGTTTCCGGTCGCGCGAAACGGTGTTCCGGGGTGTGCGTGTGAAAAAAACGACGCTTTCAACCGGCTGGAAATGAATCCGGAGCGCGGCTGCAGGGCGCCGTTGTGAAAAAATTATTTGCAGAAACCGTTTTTTTGCCTTATCTTTGCACTCGCAAAAGCGATAGATCACGAAGCGCCAAGCTTCGGTTCAACGATACATCGCGGGGTAGAGCAGTTGGCAGCTCGTCGGGCTCATAACCCGGAGGTCGGAGGTTCGAGTCCTCCCCCCGCTACCACAGCGGACGTCTTGAAAAAGTCGTCCGCTTTTTTTGTTCTGCTCCCCGGCCCGTGCCGCGCCCTTTTCCTGCCCCGAGAGTTGGATTTTTGTTTCGATGTGCGTATCTTTGAAAACGGCAGGTTCCATGTATTTTTCCCTTGTACTTTTGGGGTCAAAAGTACCAAAAGCCTCCGCACGTCGTTCTCCGCGGGAGTGCGGATTTGTGGTGCCGCCACGGGCGGCAAAGGATAAATAAAGACAAATACGTTTCGGTAACGTGTGCTTTATTTTTTACCCCGCAAGGCGATCCCCGACTTGGTTCCGATAGCGAAAGAGCGGACGGAGGGCTGAAAGCGAGAGCGGCGGGGACGGTTTGCTTGCAAACCCGCGCAGTCGCCCGACGCCGCTTTCAGGCGTCCGGACGTCGACATCGGAATCGGTCGGGTGGCTTTTGCTGCTTTTCGCTACCGAAAAGCAGAGAAAAAAGAGTTTTTCCGGAAGCTGCAAAAGGACTTCGAGAGGTTTTTTGCTGCTTTTCGCCACCGAAAAGCAGAGAAAAAGAAAAAGTTTTCTCGTGTACTTTTGGGGCCAAAAGTACCAAAAGCCTCCGCACGTCGTTTTCCGCGGGAGTGCGCGAGCCGCGGCGCTGCACGGGGCGCGCAAGATCAAGCCTATGCGCCACCCCGTGGCGGACGCGCCGCAGCCCGCCCTCTCTTTTTCCGCGTCAAACGAGAGTGCGGATTGGTGGTGCCGCCAACGGCGGCATTGTTTATTTTACATGGCAATGCGCCTCGGAAGCCCGTTCCAGCTTACTTTTCCTGCCCGCCTCCGGCTGCGTGTCACTTTTGTTTCGCAAAACCAACCACCCTCGCAACTCCATTTTTTTCCGCAAGGTGATTCCCGACTTGGTTCCGATGGCGAAAGAGCGGCCGGAGGGCTGAAAGCGCGAGCGGCGGGGACGGTTTGCTTGCAAACCCGCGCAGTCGCCCGACGCCGCTTTCAGGCGTCCGGACGCCGACATCGGAATCGGTCGGGTGGCTTTTGCTGCTTTTCGCCGCCGAAAAGCAGAGAAAAAGAAAAAGTTTTCTCATGTACTTTTGGGGCCAAAAGTACCAAAAGCCTCCGCACGTCGTTCTCCGCGGGAGTGCGCGAGCCGCGGCGCTGCACGGGGCGCGCAAGATCAGGCCTTAGCGCCACCCCGTGACGGACGCGCCGCGTGTCGTACCCTCTTTTTTCCGCGTCGAACGAGAGTGCGGAATTACTGTGCCGCCGGAGGCGGCAGTATAATAATTTATATGGCATGCGCTCCGGCACTCTTTTTTCCCGCATGGCGGGTCCCGACTTGGTTCCGATGGCGAAAGAGCGGCCGGAGGGCTGAAAGCGAGAGCGGCGGGGACGGTTTGCTTGCAAACCCGCGCAGTCGCCCGACGCCGCTTTCAGGCGTCCGGACGTCGACATCGGAATCGGTCGGGTGGCTTTTGCTGCTTTTCGCCACCGAAAAGCAGGGAAAAAAGTTTTTTGGCACTTTTCTGAAAAGAGGAAAGGACTTCGGGGGCTTTTGCTGCTTTTCGCCGCTGAAAAGCAGAGAAAAAAGTTTTTCAGAACTGAATGTTCGCGAGATTTTCGGAAAGTCACACCCGGCCGCCGGGTGTTCACAGTATGTTCCAACCTAAAACAACCCGTTATGAGAACCAAAACACTCATCCTGTCGTTGCTGCTGCTTTTCTGCGGCTTCGCTGCCCATGCGCAGCAAGAGATTTTCCCGGTAGACTGGAAAGAGATTCGCTCCATTGTCAAAAAGGACCCCGAACGGGTTCGTGAGCTGGTGCGGAGGCTCTCCGCCCCTGAACGCGATACGACCCTGACCGTGCAGGAGAAGATCGTCGCCTTTTTCGGGCAGTCGCTGCTGACCAACGACAGCGAGGAGCCCAAGGTTCATGATATGTACGAGGCCTATCGCGCGGGGCGCTATGCCGAGGCGCTGGCGCTGGCCGAGGAGGTGCTGGCGATCAATTCGGTGCATGCCGAGGCGCTTTTCATGGCGGCATACGCCATTGCCGGCATGCTCGAGTCGGGCGACGAGTCCCGCACGCGCGACGAAGGGCAGCTCTTCTACAACCGGGGAATCCGGGCGCTGGGGGCGATTGCCTGGACGGGAAACGGCAGCGAGGAACACCCGTTCTGCGTGACGAAGGTCAGCGACGAATACTGCTTCATGCGCTATTACCTCGAGCTGTGGCGGTACGACGCCCAGCGTCTGGTCGGTACGTGCGACGTCTTTGATCTGACCGAGAGCAGCGAATATTACACCGCTCCGCAGATCTGGTTCGACGCCTCGCGGCCGCTGGAGATCACCTCCGCGCTGTTCGGCGGAAAGTAGCGCGGCCGACCGGCGGAGCGGGGCATGCGGCCCGGATTCAGAATTGCAGCAGGTGCGAAGCCGAGGTGTTTCGGATAAAGATCAGACAGTCGAACGCTTCGGAGATGCCCGTGTAGTAGAATACCTCGGGCGTGGCGCCGATCTCGCGGAACGACAGCGCGTCGAGCCATTGCAGCTGGGGCGCCTGCTCCTGCCGCATCCGTTTCAGGTTGAGCAGGAAGATCGGCTCGTCGAGTTGTCCGAGCACATGCTCCAGCGTGCCGGGTGCCGGAACCGGGAGTTCAAAGGCCCGGAGACCGTTTTTCCAGGCCGTATAGGTGCCCTGGCCGGTTACGAAGCCGACGGAGAGGTAGCCGTCCCCGAATTGCTGCTTGAGGTAGTATCCGGTCGGACGAATCAGCCTTGTCGTTCCCTCGCGCTGGTTGATGTGCTGGTTGTGTGCCCAGAGAACCGCCCGCGACTCCGGGTGGAGGGCCATGATCCACGCCATGGTCCCGGCCATGCCCCGGTCCCGCCACGAAGGGTCGCGGTACTGGCTCAGAAAGGCGCGCAGCATGTCGATGTATCCTCCGATCTCGGTGCGTTTCTCCCCGGACAGCGATGCCAGGTCGCTGTCGGCGGCCAGCGCATCCAGCTCGGGTTCGAGTTTCCGGGCCAGTTCGACATCCAGTTGGTAGGATCGGGTGTAAATATGTTGCAGCTGCTCCGCCAGCGCGGCAGCCCGGCGTGCGGCCGATCCCGATGCGGGCAGCAGCCGCTGCAACGCAGCCATCAGCGTGGTGGGCATCTGCAGATCGACCCCCGTGAAGGTGATGCGGGGCTCCGGCGTGTTGACGGTCTTCATCCACTCGACCATCGTCAGCATCTCGTCGGTCATCCAGGGCCAGACGTACATCCCCCGGATCAGCTGTTTCGGGTCGCCCTCCCCGCGGATCGTGTAGTCGTTTACCCGCTCTGCCTCGGGCAGATTGGCCTCCAGCGCGAAGATGCCGAATCCGTGGCGGTCTGTCAGGTAGCGGACTATGCGGTCCTTCATGGCAAACACCTCGCCGGTGTCGTGCGTGTTCTCACCCAGCCCGACGATCCGGCATCCGGTCGCCGCCTGTCCGAGGGCGTCGAGGTCGTCCGTGTCCGGAGCCGTCGGGTCCCAGGTCGCGAACGGATGGACATAGCGCAGCAGCGCCTGCCGGTCGGCGGGCGACAGTTTGTCGACGAGCGGAATCTCCCGTTCGGCGATTCGTTTGCCGTCGATGCGGATCTCCAGATCGTCGAACCAGACGCTCCCCACACCCGAGGCAAAGCCGGCGATCATGATGCAGGTCGCGGCGCTGTCGATCTTCATCCGGGTCGTGCAGCGCCTCCAGTCGGAGGTGCCCCGGACACCGCCCGTCGTGTCGATCCGCGACAGAAAATCCATCGGGGTACGGTCGGGCACGAAGGGGAAAATGCCGAATCCGGCACGCAGGTTCACGCTGTCGCGGGTTTTGATCCAGCCGCTGATCTCGACCTCCCGCCCTGCGGCCTGCCCGGCGGAGAGGAAGGTCTGGAATCCGCCCCAGCTGCCCGGCAGGGTTATCCGTTCGCTCCATCGGGCCCGAAGGCTCGCCGCACCGTGGTGCACGGTCTGCCGGTCGAGCGCATACTCGTATCCGGTGAGCGACGTGTTGCGCAGCGTCCATTGCGCCGGCACGCTGTCGTTTAGGGCGTACTCGAAATCCAGGTTGTATTCCGTGGAGTAGGTCGGATAGGTCTCCGTGCATCCGCTGCATGCGCCTGCCAGTGCGAGGCACAGGAGCCAAAGATAGGATCTCTTCATTTTCGGTCGGTTTTTCTCTGCGTCGGGATGCCTGCCTTGCGGGCGTATGCTCCGCGGTCGGCGGCGAGTCGGGGCGCGCATGGCAAATATACGAAAAAGGAGCGAATGTACCGAACATCCGCTCCTTCTGTCGTGGTGGTTGCAGCCCTATTTATTTCTGCTGCTTGTAGGCTGCCAGTCCGCTTTGGAGGAACTCGACGAAGCCCTCGACCGAGAGGTCGTAGCCGCGCGGTGCGACAAGCGGCCGTCCGTCTGCTCCCTGCAGCACGTAGTAGGGCTGGGCATTCACGCCGTAGGTCTTCAGTGCGTAGTAGGAGTTGATCTTGCCGAGCCCCTTGAGGACCTTGCCGGCGTCGGTGGTGACCCATTCGCTCTCGGGCAGCACCTTCTTGTCGTCCGAATAGAGCGCGCAGATCACGTAGTCGTTGCGCAGGATGTCGAGCACCTGCGGGTCGGACCATACGCGGGCCTCCATTTCGCGGCAGTTGACGCAGCCGTGGCCCGTGAAGTCGATGAAGAGCGGCTTGCCGACCTTTACGGCGTAGGCCTCGGCCTCCTTGAGGTCGAAGAAGCCCTCGAGCCCGTGCGGCAGGTGGAGGAAGTCGCTGTACTTGGGCTGCTTCCCCTCCACGGTCAGCAGGGTGTGGCTTCCGCTCGCCGACGTGCCGGCCGAGACGGCGGCGGTGTGCTGCCCGAGGACGAAGTCCTGCGTCGTGAGCGGCGGCAGGTAGCCCGAGAGGGCCTTGAGCGGGGCGCCCCACATGCCGGGGATCATGTAGACGACGAACGAGAAGACGATGATGGCCAGCGTGAGGCGTCCGACACCCACGTAGGGCAGGTCGCTGTCGTGCGCGAACTTGATCTTGCCCAGCAGGTAGAAGCCCAGCAGCGCGAAGACGACGATCCAGACGGCCAGGTAGACCTCTCGGTCGAGCAGTCCCCAGTGGTAGGTCTGGTCGGCCACGGAGAGGAACTTCATGCCGAGGGCCACCTCGATGAAGCCGATGACCACCTTCACGGAGTTGAGCCATCCGCCGCTCTTCGGAAGCTTCTTCAGCACCGAGGGGAAGAGCGCGAAGAGGGTGAACGGCAGGGCGAAGGCTACGGAGAAGGCCAGCATGGTGATGATCGGTGTCCAGAACTCGCCCGAGGTGGACTTGATGAGCACCGATCCGACGATCGGTCCCGTGCAGGAGAACGAGACGAGCACGAGGGTCAGGGCCAGGAAGAAGATGCCGCCGATGCCTTTCGTATCGGCCTTCGAGTCGGTCTTGTTGACCATCCACGAGGGCATGGTGATCTCGAACGCCCCGAAGAACGAGGCGGCAAAGATCATGAAGACGAGGAAGAAGATGATGTTGGGCAGCCAGTGCGTGGCGAGCCAGTTGAAGATATCGGCCGTCACGGCGTCACCGCCCACGATGCGCGTGATGAGGATGATGGCGGCGATGGGCACCGTGTAGAGCAGCACGATGAAGAGCCCGTAGAGCGAGGCGCGCAGGCGTCCCATGGCGGCACCGCCCTCCCCCTTGAGGAAGTACGAGACGGTCATCGGCACCATCGGGAAGACGCATGGGGTCAGCAGGGCGGCGAAGCCCCAGAGGATCGCCTCGATAATCAGGGCCCAGAGCCCCTTGCTGCCGGCGGCATCCTTGACCGGTGCGGCCTCGGCGGCCGGCTCCGTTTGCTCCCCGGCCGGTGCGACAGTCGCCGGAGCAGCCTCCTGTGCAGGCTCCTGCACGGCGGATTCCGCCGTCTGTGCCGTCGCGGCTGCGGGGGTAGTTTCCGCTTTGGCCGGGGTTGTCTTGACGGGCGTCGTTGCGGCCGGTGCGCTCTGGACCGCTTCACCCTTGGCCGGTGCGGCCGGTGCGGCGGAGGCGGCAATCTCGATGGTCAGCTCCGTTTCGTCGGGCGGCATGCAGCTCGAATCGTTGCAGATCATCCATTCGAGCTGGGCCGTGACGGTGCCCTTTGCCGTGGCGAGGTGCACCTTCTGTGCGAAGCGCGGCTTGCCCGAGAGGGTGCCGATCTGCATTCCGAACAGTTCGTCGTAGTAGGTGTGGGCTTTCGTAAGCTGCTCGACCGGCCCGTCGAGTTGAACGCCCTCGCCCGGCGTCAGGACGATGGTCGTGGCGGTCGGACCGCCCTCGTAGGGCCCCATGTCGTACATGTGGTAGCCTGCGGGGATGGCGGCCTCCAGCACGATGCGGTAGGCGTCGCCGCCGAGCGGCTCCACGCTGCTTTTCCACGTGACGCTCTGCGCGGCGGCCAGCGCGGCCGTCAGCAGCGCCGTGAGGGTCAGCAGGCTGTGGCGTAGGAGTTTGTGCATAGTCATGTGGTTTTTGGTTCTTTCCCCGCAAAGATAGCGGTTTTTACGGATAATTTGCTATATTCGCATAATGATTCGTCTTTCGCTCATCATCGCGACGCACAATCGTGCGGCGCAGCTTCTTGTGACCCTGGAGTCCGTCGTGCGGCAGGATCTGCCCGCTGCGGAGTGGGAGTGCATTGTCGTGAACAACAATTCGACGGACGATACGCCGGCATGTTTCGAGGCCTTCGCCGCGGCGCACTCCGCGTGCCGGCTCCGCCTTGTCGACGAATTCCGCCCCGGGGTCTCGCCCGCCCGCAACCGCGGTGTGGCCGAGGCCGCGGCACCCGTCGTGGCGATCATCGACGACGACGAGCGGATCAATCCCGGGTACATGCGGGCCTACGTCGACTTTTTCGATGCGCATCCCGAGGCGCTGGTCGCCGGGGGGCGCATCATCGCCGAGTATCCTGCCGGACGCCCGGTGTGGATGTCGAAGTATACCGAAAAGCCGATCGCCAATCCGATGGATTTCGGCCCCGACGTGCGGCCCTATCCCCGCGGAAAGATTCCCGGAGGCGGAAACATGGCTTTCCGTCGTTTGGAAGTGGCCCCCTACGGAGGATTCGACCCCTCGCTCGGGCGCACGAACGACCGTCCGATCGGCGGTGAGGAGACCGATTTCTTTGCACGGCTTGTGCGGGGCGGCGTGACGCTGTGGTATGTCCCCGATGCCGTAATCTGGCATATCATCCCGCCCGAGAAGCTCACCGAAGGGTATTTCCGGCGCCTGTGCTACAATGTCGGTGTCAGCCAGCGCATGCAGGCCTGCAAACGGTGCCGCTATGTGGGGGCGCTGCTGTCGGAGGCGGCGAAGTGGGGTGTTACACTGCTGCTTGCCCTGACCATGTCGCCGCGCAAGGCGCGGTGGCTGCTGCTGATGCGGCGCGAGATCAGCTACGGACTGCTCGGAGACTGTTTGCGCGGCAAATCGAAGGCGTAGGAGCCTTGCGGCAGGATAGTATTCTTTGTTGATTGTCTGGGGGCTTTTTTTTGTTTTCGGTGGCGAGAAGCAGCAAAAAGCCTCTCGACGTCCTTTTTCGGCTTCCGGAGAAAACGTCTGAAAAAACTTTTTTCTCTGCTTTTCGGTGGCGAAAAGCAGCAAAAGCCACCCGACCGATTCCGATGTCGGCGTCCGGAGGACTGAAAGCGGCGTCGGGCGACTATTCGCGGGTTTGCAAGCAAACCGTCCCCGCCGCTGTCGCTTTCAGCCCTCCGTCCGCTTTCTCGCCATCGGAACCAAATCGGGACCCGCCTTGCGGGAAACCAAAAGAAACGCACTACCGGGTGGAGATTTCAGAAAAAGTAAGTTGATACGGGCATCCGAAGCGCATTGCCATATAAATAATGCCGCCGTTGGCGGCACCACGAATCCGCACTCTCGTTTGACGCGGAGAAAGAGGGTGCGGGCTGCGGCGCGTTCGTCACGGGGTAGCGCATAGGCTTGATCTTGCGCGCCCCGTGCAGCGCCGCGGTTCGCGCACTCCCGCGGAAAACGACGTGCGGAGGCTTTTGGTACTTTTGGCCCCAAAAGTACATGAAAAACTCTTTTTTATTTTAACTGCTTTTCGGTGGCGAAAAGCAGCAAAAGCCACCCGACCGATTCCGATGTCGGCGTCCGGAGGACTGAAGGCGGCGTCGGGCGACTGCGCGGGTTTGCAAGCAAACCGTCCCCGCCGCTGTCGCTTTCAGCCCTCCGGCCGCTTTCCCGCCATCGGAACCAAGTCGGGGAGGGACAGCATATAAAAAAATCAAAAAAAATAGGTACTTTGTATTGCATAATACTAAAATGTGTATTATATTTGCGCTGTGAAAGTAGTAGAACCCACAAAATATTGACTCGAAAAATACCTTTGCAACCATGAAAGAGACAGTAAACGTGAACATCGGTTCCGTGGCATTCACGCTCGACGAAGATGCCTATTTTGCCTTGCGGAGCTATTTCGACGACATCCGCAACCGGCTGCCCGAGGGCGATACGGAGACGATGAACGACATCGAAGCCCGGATGGCGGAGATTTTCCGTGAACGGGTCTCCTCGCCCATGCGGGTCATCACGCTCGACGTGGTGCATGCGGCGATGGCGCAGATGGGCGAGCCCTCCGACTTCGGCGAGCCGCGCAACGGGACGCGGACGGCGAGCGCAGGTGAGAGTCCAACCGACGCGGAGCCGGAGCGGCGCCGTCTCTACCGCTCGCGCACGAACCGCTCGATTGCCGGCATCTGCGGCGGCATTGGCGAATTTTTCGACGCCGACCCGACGATGATTCGTCTGGTGACGCTCCTGCTGATCCTCTTCGGCGGCATCTCCATCTGGATCTACATCATCCTCTGGATCGTCATTCCCGAGGAGCCCGCACGGCGGTTCTCATTCAACGGCAACGACAAAAAACAATAAAAACGATAAGACCATGCAAACGAACAACAATCGTCTTTACAGAACCCGGGACGGCATCGTGGCCGGCGTGTGCGGCGGCGTCGCCGAGTTTTTCGGACTCAACGTCTCGCTCGTCCGGCTGATGACCCTGATCCTGATCCTCGCCGGCGGCCTTTCGCTCTGGGTGTACATCATCCTCTGGCTGATCGTGCCCAAGGCCCCGCAACGGTTAAACGAATAGCATTATGGCTGAAGACAACGTAAAAGCGCAGATGCGCAAGGGAATCCTGGAGTATTGCATCCTCGCCATACTTTCGCGCGAGGCGTCGTATGCTCCGAAGATCATCGCCGAGCTCAAACAGGCCGAGATGATCGTAGTCGAGGGTACGCTCTACCCGATCCTCACCCGGCAGAAGAATGCCGGGCTGCTCACCTACCGCTGGGAGGAGTCCCCGCAGGGGCCGCCCCGCAAATACTACACCCTCACGGACAAGGGCCGTGAATACCTGGCGACGCTCGACGCCGCGTGGGAGGAACTCGTCGGGCAGATTCAGGTGATCCGCCACGGCAAACCCGAAAATTAACCCTCAAAAAAGAACCATACGCCATGAAAAGAATTTTAATCGTCCTTTTTGCCTGCCTGCTTGCCGCTGGCGTGCTCTTCGGCATTGCCGGCATCACCGCCACGAACCTCTTTGCCGCCGGACGCCTCCGCGGCAGCGGCAATATCGTCACGAAACGGATCGAAGCGCCGGACTTCGCCGCCATCGACGCCTCGCGCGCCGTCAAGGTGATCGTCACGGACGCCCTGACGGATGAGATCGTCATCGAGGCCGACGACAACGTGATGGAGAAGGTGCTGGTCGAGAGCCGTCGCGGAACGCTGTTTGTCGGCATCGACAAGTCGGTGCGCCGCATCTCGGACCACAGCGTGACGGTGCGGGTGCCGGCCAACGGGGAGATCCGCGCCCTGGATGCCTCGAGTGCCGCGCAGATCATCTGCGAAACGGCGCTGGAGGCCTATGAATTCCTGATCGACGTGTCGAGCGCCGCGCAGATCGATGTGGCGCTGAAGGCGACGCAATGCCGAATCGATGTTTCGAGTGCGGGCGAGCTGGTGGCAGCCCTCGAGGCGGACAGCTGCACGGCCGACCTGTCGAGTGCCGCGAAGGCCCGACTCTCGGGCCGGAGCCGGTGGTGTGAGGTGGATGTCAGCTCCGCGGCGAATTTCGATGCCGGGCGTCTGGTCGTCGCCCACGGCCTGGTCGACGCTTCGAGCGGCGCTTCGGCCGACGTGCACTGCACCGACACGCTCCGGGCCTCGGCTTCGAGCGGCGCGGACATCTCCTACAGCGGAGAGTGCAAGGTGGAGGCGCAGCACTCGAGCGGCGGCAGCGTACATTCCATTAACCGTTAATCCGTTACGACCATGAACGAAGTGAAGAAATGCAGCCTTTCCGGGGTGGCGTTCACGATGGACGTCGAGGCTTACGAAGCCCTGTCGGCCTACCTGGAGAGCCTCAAGAATACCTATAAGGATTCGCCCGACGGCGCGGAGATCGTCGCCGACATCGAGGCCCGCATCGCGGAGCTGATCCTCTCGGCGCAGGACAACACGAAAGTCGTCGAAAAACCGCTGATCCTGAACATCATCCGGCAGATGGGCTCGGCCGAGGACATCTCCGAGGAGAGCGCCGACGGGTCGGAACGCCGCGAGGAGCCGCGCATCCCGCGCCGGCTGTACCGCGACACGGAGAACGCCAAGCTGAGCGGCGTCTGCGCCGGCATCGGCCGGTATTTTGACATCGACCCCGTGTGGGTGCGGTTGGCAATGTTCCTGCCGCTGATCCTCTCCTGCTTCGGAGCGGTGCCCTTCCTGCACTGGACCGGCCCGATGATGGGCAACCTGTTCGGTATCTTCGTGATCTGCTACCTGATCATGTGGTTCGCTGTGCCGGCGGCTCGCACGGCCCGGCAAAAGCTCGAGATGAACGGCGAGCGCATCACCGCGCAGTCGATCGGCGAGGTGACGACGGCTGCCGCGGGCTGCGATCCCGACGCGCGCGCCAAACCCATCGTCGCCGAGGCCGTCTCGCTCTTCGGCAAGGTGGTGCTCATCCTGCTGAAGATCCTGGCCGGGGCGATCGTCTTCGGACTCATCCTCTGCGCCTGCGCCCTGATTATCGGCATGTTCGCCCTGCTGATCGGCGGCCCCGAGTATGCCCACCTGGGCAAGTTCGAGGACTTTTCGCTCTGGGTTCCGATGTTGGGCATATTAATTGTATTCATCCCGGTGATGCTGCTCATCTACGTGCTCATGTGCCTGATCGCCTCGCGCAAGCCCGGAGGGCGCACCGTGCTGGTCATCTTCCTGCTGTGGCTCGCTTCGGTCGTCGCCTGCTCGGTGATCGCCATCCGCGAAGATGTCGGCGAGAAGTTCCGCCACAGACGCATCACGCTCGAACGGGTGCTGGAGAACACCGAGGTGAACGTCGACGGGCGGCTCATGACGCTCGAGAAGCTGCTCGAGGAGTACGACGACGAGTCGGTCATCGAGGAGGGCCGCAAAACGCTCCACATCAGCGTGCCGTCGCGGTCGATCGACATCACCGTCGACAAGGGGCGCGGACGGATGGAGGTCGCGGGCGCGGACTCCGTGACGGGAGAATCGGCGCGCATCCGCATCGGATCGGAGGAGGGCGCCGTGCAGATCGACGCCGTGCATTCGGGCGGGGCCTCCGCGGATACGTTGCAGTGAACGGGTGTGGCGGTCGCGCAGCGTCAGCTGCCGTGAGGACCGCAGGATTTTAAAATAAAAAGTTTCCGGATGCGGGCGGGCCGAAAGGTACCGCCTGCGTTCTTTTGAAATAAGTAAATAAATTACTACCTTTGGGCGGTTTTGTTTTTAATAATGAGAGTATGGCCGGAATCAAATGCATCGGCATTCTGACCTCGGGCGGCGACGCGCCGGGCATGAATGCGGCAATTCGCGCGGTGACCCGCAGCGCAATCTACAACGGGTTCGCCGTGAAGGGAATCATGCGTGGGTACAAGGGACTGGTGTTCAACGAGATCGTGGAATTCAAGTCCCAGAGTGTGAGCAACATCATCCAGCTGGGCGGTACGATCCTCAAGACGGCCCGCTGCAAGGAGTTCATGACCGCGGAAGGCCGCAAGACGGCTTACGAGAACATGACGGCGGCGGGGATCGACGCGCTGGTGGTGATCGGCGGTGACGGCTCGCTGACCGGAGCCGGCATCTTTGCCGAGGAGTACAACGTGCCGATCGTGGGGCTGCCCGGAACGATCGACAACGACCTGGGCGGTACGGATTCGACGATCGGATACGATACGGCGCTCAATACGATCGTGCAGGCGGTCGACAAGCTGCGCGACACGGCATCGAGCCACGAGCGGCTCTTCTTCGTCGAGGTGATGGGCCACACGGCCGGCTACCTGGCGCTCAACAGCGCGCTGGCGACGGGCTCCGAGGCGGCGATCATCCCCGAGATGGAGACCGAGGTCGACCAGCTGGCCGAACTCATCAACCACGGTTTCCGCAAGAGCAAGAACTCGGCGATCGTCATCGTGGCCGAGAATCCCAAGACGGGCGGCGCCACGGCGCTGGCCGAGCGCGTGAAGAAGGAGTTCCCGCAGTACGACGCGCGGGTCACGATCCTGGGCCACATCCAGCGCGGCGGCTCGCCGACGGCCATCGACCGCATCCTGGCTTCGCGCATGGGCGAGGCGGCCATCGAGGCGATCCTCGACGGACAGCGCAACGTGATGATCGGCATCGAGAACGGCAAGATCGTCTACGTGCCCTTCGCCAAGGCCGTGCGTCACAACAAGGGCATCAACCGGGCGGACATCGACCTGGTGAAGATCCTCTCGATATAGCAACCTGAAAAAATAACCCGGACTTAAGCGAATGAAACGCGTAATAGGCATCGGCAATGCCCTGACCGACATGCTGGTCAACCTGAAGACCGACTCCGTGCTGGGGCGGTTCAAGCTCGCCAAGGGCTCGATGAGCCTCGTGGACACCAAACTCCAGACCGAAATCTCGAAATCCGTGGCGGGACTGCCCTACTCGCTGTCGCTCGGCGGCTCGGCGGGCAATACGATCCGCGCCATGGCCCGCCTGGGGTGCAGCGTCGGCTTCATCGGCAAGGTCGGTCCCGACACGACGGGCGACTTCTTCATTCAGGCGCTTGAGAATCTGGGTGTCGAACCGGTGATCTTCCGCGGTGCGGAGCGTTCGGGCAAGTGCGTGTCGCTCATCTCGCCCGACGGCGAGCGCACGATGATCACGCACCTCGGTGCGGCGCTGGAGCTCGGGGCCCAGGAGATCGACCCCGCGATCTTCGAGGGGTATGACTGCCTCTACGTCGAGGGCTACCTGGTGCAGAACCACGACCTGATCCGCAAGGCCGCCCGCACGGCCAAGGAGTGCGGACTGAAGGTGGCCATCGACCTGGCGAGCTTCAACATCGTGGCCGAGAACCTCGAGTTCCTGCGCACGCTCGTGCGCGAGAGCGTCGACATCGTCTTTGCCAACGAGGACGAGGCCAAGACCTTCACGTGCGAGGCCGAGCCGCTCAACGCCCTGCAGGCCATCTCGGAGATGGTCGATCTGGCCGTCGTGAAGATCGGCATCAAGGGGGCGCTCATCAAGCAGGGCAACGAGGTGGTGCACGTCGGCATCATGGCCGCCGCCAAACGCGTCGACACGACGGGTGCGGGCGACTTCTACGCTGCGGGCTTCATGGCGGGCCTCTGCGAGGGGCTGACGCTGCGGCAGTGCGGCACGATCGGCGCCATCACGGCGGGCAAGGTGATCGAGGTCGTCGGCACGACCTTCGGTGAGGAGGCCTGGTCGGACATCTTCCGCCTGGTCAACAAGGTCCGCAACGAGAAGTATCTCTTCTGACCGCTGCGCCGGGGCGGCCGGTGGCGCAGGCAAATTATTTGTGCGGCTCCGCGTTGGCGGGGTCGCACTTTTTTCGTATCTTTCAGAAACCAAACCCTGCTACTGACATGAAATTCTTTCTGGACACGGCGAATCTGGCCCAGATTCGCGAGGCGTGTGAAATGGGCGTGCTCGACGGTGTGACGACCAACCCTTCGCTTATGGCCAAGGAGAACATCCGCGGCGAGGAGGCCTGCCGCCGCCACTATGTCGAGATCTGCAACCTGGTCAAGGGCGACGTGAGCGCCGAGGTGATCGCAACGGATTTCGACGGCATGGTCCGCGAGGGCACCGAACTGGCGGCGCTCCATCCGCAGATCGTCGTCAAGCTCCCCTGCACGGCCGACGGTATCCGCGCCGTGAAGTATTTTGCCCAGCGGGGCGTTAGGACCAACTGCACGCTGGTCTTCTCCGTCGGGCAGGCGCTGCTCGCAGCCAAGGCGGGTGCGACCTACGTCTCGCCCTTCGTCGGACGCCTGGACGACATTTCGGAGGACGGCATCGGACTGGTGGCCCACATCGTGCGGGTCTACCGCACCTACGGCTTCCGCACGCAGGTGCTCGCCGCGTCAATCCGCCATACGCACCACATCATCCAGTGCCTCGATGCCGGGGCGGATGTCGCCACCTGCCCGCTCTCGGCGATCAAGGGGCTGTTGAAACACCCGCTCACCGACAGCGGACTGGCGCAGTTCCTTGCCGACCACGCCCGCGTGAACGGGTAGCGCCCGGAGCGGAAGGCGCGTGTAGCGGAACCGTAGAGGGCGGAACTTGATAGAGCTATTTTTTATTGCAGAAAACCGGGGAACCATTATGGCTCCCCGGTTTTTGACTGGTTCTGCAAATTGTTTTTCTCCTTATTTGCCGCTAATCTTTTGCTGGCACTCTTTTATCTTTCTGAGGCACCGTTCTTTATTGTCTGCATCGGAAAAGTATTGGCGGGCATTTTTGAATTGATCGAGAGCCGCATTGTACCGCCCGGCATTTTTATATGCTATGCCTATATTGTAGTAACAGACTGCTTTGATAGATTCGTTTCCTCTCGCACATCGCATAAAGTCATTTGCTGCGTCATTAGCCCTTCCTAACACGATATATGCGAGCCCTCTGTAAAAATAGGCTTCATTGCCGTCAGATGGGTCGCATGTGATGGATTTACGGCAGAGTTCAGCCAAATGTTCCGCCTCTCTGCGGTATGCCTTGAAATAATCGGTCATATTTTCGCTATCCTCCACCTCAAAGTCGAGATTGTTCAGATAATACGCCTTTGCTCTGACATAGTAGAGAAAGGCATCTCCTTCCGGCAGGTTGTAGAGTGCCTCGGCTGCGATTTTGTCCGCCTCATTCCAGTCGTTGCTTGTTATGTATGGCATAATCTGCCTTTTATATTCTGCGGCCATACGATGAGCCTTGGCTCGTTGTTCTTCGGCTGCAACATGTTCTTTGGCGGCGATATCTCTTTTGTAATCCCGTATTGACTGAAGCAGGTTTCTGTTGGCCTCTCCGTCGATCTGTTTGGGCTCTGCAGCTCCGGTAAACACCCAACAGTCTATCATATAGTCTGCTATAGCATTTCCGTCGTAGAAAGTCAGATTTGATGATTTGAAGGCTCCCCGGCTATTGAGGTTCTCCAGTTCTGTATGCGAAAAATTGAATTCTGTCAAATTATTGAAGCCTAATCTTACATCTTTGATTGCTGGACAGCGTGAGATATCGAGGCTCGTCAATTTGTTATTTGAACAGTCTAATTCTACCAGTTTGGTAGTTTGGGACAGGTCTAAAGATGTAATGGCATTCCACTTGCATTTTAATTTCTCCAAATCGGGAAGAGCCGACACGTCGAGTTCCGGTAATTTGTTATTTGAACACTCCAACTCTTTCAGCCTGGGATTCCTGGATAAATCCAAAGATACAAGTTCGTTCCCATCACACACCAGCTTCTCCAAATCGGGAAGAACGGACACATCGAGTCTCGTCAGTCCGTTGTATGAACAGTCCAGATCTTTCAGTTTGGAGTTCTTGGATAAATCCAAAGGCGTTTCCACACCTCTAATGGAAAGTCGTGTTAGATTCGGGAAATCGGCAAGATTTCCCGGAAACTTCGTTTTGCCCCAATACGCTAATTCGGTCAACTTCAGACTGGCCGGAAGATTTAGAGATGAAAGATTTTTGCAGGAAATGGAAACCTTTTTCAAATTCACTAAATGGGAGAGATCTATCTTGGTAATGAAATTATCGCTGATATCCAGTGTCTCCAAATTTGTGGTGCGTGCGGAAAAATCAAGTTGAGTAAGACCGCTATGCCCTTCTCCTTTCCAATCATCGTTGTACAAATATGCTTCTTTCAACTCCGGATTATCCAGAATTAAAGATTTGAGTTTTGTCCCGGTGTAGATAAACCTTTCTAATGTTGGAACAACGGAAAGGTCGAGCTGGGTTAACAGCTCCGAATTATCGATAGCAAGCTGTTTAAGCTTACCGTTCTGTGAGAGATATGATAAGTCTGTAAGTTTGATTTCATTGCTCGTAAGCATTAAGGTTTCAAGATTCTGAAAATAACTTATCCCCTGCAGAGAAGTAATTTCCGGTTTTGTCTTGTCTTCATTTATGACTAACGGATTAAGACGCATTTCAGTAACAGCATCAGCTTCAGTCTGGTCTATGGTTCCGTTATGGTCTGTGTCAAAATTGATCAATACATATTCCCGGAACCTGTTGTCCGGTATTGTTCCGCCATCCCAAAAAACTCTGTTGCTTTTATCGCTATGCTGACCGGTTGCCGTAAATGGCAGAATTAGAGTGAAGGCAAGCACTCCCAAAATCAAGCTTCTCATAATTTAAGTTTTTGGTGTGAAACAAATATAGTGATTTTTTGATTAAACAAAAATATGGAGGATACAATAAACTGAACGAGAACGTGTTCATCACTCCTGTCCGTATACATGAAGAGAGCCTGCACCATAGCGGTGCAGGCTCTCCTTTTCGGATGTATCGCGCGGATTAATCCTCGAACTTCGCCGAGAGGAACTCGCGGTTCAGGCGGGCAATGTGGGCGATCGAAATCTGCTTCGGACACTCGGCCTGGCAGGCTCCCGTGTTGGTGCAGTTACCGAATCCCAACTCGTCCATCTTGGCGACCATCGCCTTGGCGCGGCGGGCACCCTCGACGCGGCCCTGCGGCAGCTTGGCCAGCGACGACACGCGCGCAGCGACGAAGAGCATGGCAGAACCGTTCTTGCAGGTGGCGGCGCAGGCTCCGCAGCCGATGCAGGCGGCGGCATCCATCGACTCGTCGGCGTCGGCCTTCGGGATCAGGACAGCGTTGGCGTCGGGCACCGAGTTGGTGCGCACCGAGATGAAACCTCCGGCCTGCAGAATCTGGTCGTAGGCCGAGCGGTTCACCACGAGGTCCTTGATGACGGGGAAGGCGGCCGAACGCCACGGCTCGATGGTGATCGTGGCGCCGTCCTTGAACTTGCGCATGTAGATCTGGCACGTCGTGGCACCCTGGCCGGGTCCGTGGGCATGGCCGTCGATGTGCAGCGAGCACATGCCGCAGATACCCTCGCGGCAGTCGTGGTCGAAGGCCACGGGCTCCTTGCCCTCGTGGATGAGGTTGTTGTTCAGGATGTCGAGCATCTCGAGGAACGAGGTGTCGGCCGAGATGTTTTCAACCTTGTAGGTCTCGAAAGCACCCTTGGTTTTGGCGTCTTTCTGACGCCATATCTTCAATGTGAAATTCATAATTCCAAATTTGTTGTCAATGTTGAACGTCAGAAAACCTTAATCCTTGTAGTTGCGCTGTGCCGGGTGTACGAACTCGAAGTTCAGCGGCTCCTTGGTCATCTCGGGAACCTGGTCCATGCCCTTGTACTCCCAGACGGCGGCATATACGAAGTTTTCGTCGTCACGCTTGGCCTCGCCCTCCTCGGTCTGGTGCTCCGAGCGGAAGTGACCGCCGCACGACTCTTCGCGGTGGAGTGCGTCGCGGGCCATCAGCTCGCCCAGCTCGAGGAAGTCGGCCAGACGGATTGCCTTTTCGAGCTCGACATTGAAGTCGTTTTCGCGGCCTACAACCTTCACGTCCTTCCAGAACTCCTTGCGCAGGGCCTGAATCTCGGTGATGGCCTTCTCGAGGGATGCCTTCGTGCGGGCCATGCCGACGTTCTCCCACATGATGTGGCCGAGCTTCTTGTGGATGTCGTCCACGGACTGCTTGCCCTTGATGGCGAAGAGCTTGGCGATCTTCTCGCGCACGGCCTTCTCGGCCTCGTCGAAGGCCTTGGTGTCGGTCTTCACCTTCGGAGCCTGGATCTTGTGCGAGAGGTAGTCGCCGATCGTGTAGGGCAGGACGAAGTAACCGTCGGCCAGACCCTGCATCAGGGCCGAGGCACCCAGACGGTTGGCACCGTGATCCGAGAAGTTGGCCTCGCCGATGGCGTACAGACCCGGGATCGTGGTCATCAGGTTGTAGTCGACCCACAGACCGCCCATCGTGTAGTGCACGGCCGGGAAGATCTGCATCGGCTGCTCGTAGGGGCTCACGTCGGTGATCTCCTCGTACATGTCGAAGAGGTTGCCGTAACGCTGCTTGATGATGTCCTTGCCCAGACGCTCGATGGCGGTCTTGAAGTCGAGGAAGACGGCCAGACCCGTCTCGTTCACGCCGTAGCCGGCGTCGCAGCGCTCCTTGGCGGCACGCGAGGCGACGTCACGCGGCACGAGGTTTCCGAAGGCCGGGTAGCGGCGCTCCAGATAGTAGTCGCGGTCCTCCTCGGCGATGTCCGACGGCTTCTTGGTGCCGGCGCGCAGCGCCTTCACGTCCTCGAGCTTCTTGGGAACCCAGATGCGGCCGTCGTTGCGCAGCGACTCCGACATGAGGGTCAGCTTCGACTGCTGGTCGCCGTGTACGGGGATACACGTCGGGTGGATCTGCGTGAAGCAGGGGTTGGCGAAGCCGGCACCCTTGCGGTAGCACTGGAATGCGGCCGAGCCGTTCGAGGCCATGGCGTTCGTCGAGAGGAAGAAGACGTTGCCGTAGCCGCCCGTGGCCAGCACGACGGCGTGGGCGCCGTGGCGCTCGATCTCACCCGTGACGAGGTTGCGCGCGATGATACCGCGGGCCTCGCCGTCCTCGATGACGATGTCGAGCATCTCGTGGCGCGGGTAGCTCTTGACCGAGCCGGCGGCGATCTCCTTGTTCAGTGCGGCGTAGGCACCCAGCAGGAGCTGCTGTCCCGTCTGGCCGCGGGCATAGAAGGTACGCGATACCTGTGCACCGCCGAACGAACGGTTGGCCAGCAGACCGCCATACTCGCGGGCGAAGGGTACGCCCTGGGCTACGCACTGGTCGATGATGAGGTTCGAGACCTCGGCCAGGCGGTAGACGTTGGCCTCGCGGGCGCGGTAGTCGCCGCCCTTGATCGT
>LBJMR02800__coassemble_300_pt1 | contig 43334 bp, 35 predicted proteins | sample LBJMR02800__metabat2_low_PE_051 | metagenome-assembled genome bin LBJMR02800
TGCGCTTGTTGGCGGGGCTTACGACCTTGATAGCTGCCTTGTGGTTGCTCCACTTGTCTGCGAGAGCGCCGGCAGGAATTTTAGCATCTAATTTGAAAGCCATATCGTTTGTGTGTTTATCGTTCTACAATGATGGATTAGCAGGCGCCTGCGCAGCAGGGACATACGCTCTTGATGAAATAGACCACCACAACGGCGGCGAAGCCCAGGAAGACGATCGTGGCCACGACGTTCGCGATGCACTTCAGGCGCGGATACCACGTGTCGTTTGCCCAGCCCACGGTCTGGAACATCGACCATACGCCGTGCGTGAGGTGGAACCACAGGGCGGCGAACCAGATGAGGTAGAGAACGACGTAGTACCACTGCGAGAAGGTGTAGGCGATCAGCGCGGCACCGTCCGTGGGGCTGTAACCCAGCGAGTTCACGTGGTTGCCCATGATCTCCACGAGCTGCATCTTCGCCCAGAAGTTGTAGAGGTGCAGCCCCATGCCGAGCAGAATGATGACACCCAGTACGAGCATGTTCTTCGAGGCCCAGGCCACGCCCGGCTCCTGTACGGTGACGGCGTAGCGCTGCGTGCCGCGTGCGCGGTAGTTGTTCAGCGTGAGGATGAGGGCGTAGATGAAGTGGATCAGCACGCCGAGGGCCAGGACGACCGTACCGGCCAGTGCATACCAGTTTGCCCCCAGGAATGCGCAGACTGCGTTATACGCCTCGGGCGAGATGATCGCAGTCACGTTCATGGCCATGTGGAAGAGGATAAAGAGCACGAGGAAGCAGCCCGTCACGCTCATCACTAACTTCTTGCCAAGAGAGGAATTGGATAGGAAACAGCTCATAATGGATTAAATTTGTTTATATTTGTTAAAGATTTGTGTTCATCGATGCAAAGATAGCCATTGTTTGCGGAATAACAATAGCGAGGGCGGGAAATTTGCGCCCCGAAAGAGTGGTTTTATGGAGAAAAAGGAGCTGCGCCGGGCGATGAAACGGCGGAACCGGGAGATGGCTCCCGAAGAGCGTGCCGCAGCCGCCGGGCGGATATTCCGCCGAGTCGGGGAGTTGCCCGCATTCGGTGCCGCGCGGTGCGTGGCGGTGTTCTGTTCGCTGCCTGACGAGCCGCCGACCGACGGGGTGCTGGCGCGCTGGAGCCGTGAGAAGCGGATCGTCTTACCGCGCGTCGCGGGCGAGGAGATGGCGTTCTTCGAGTACGATCCCGCGACGCTGGTGCCGGGGGCCTTCGGCATCGCCGAACCGGGCCCCGGGGCGGTGCCGTGCGATGCGTCGGAGATCGACCTCATCGTCGTGCCGGGCGTGGCCTTCACGGCGGCCGGAGAGCGCATGGGGCGCGGCCGCGGCTACTACGACCGCTACCTCTCGCGTGAGGGCATGCACGCCGTGAAGGTCGGCGTCTGCTTTGCCCACCAGCTGGTCGGGGAGCTGCCCGTCGAGCCGCACGACGTGCGGATGGATGCGGTCTGCGCGGGTTGAACCGGCCTCGGGCGGACGGCGCGGCACGGTGTGTGCGGAGCGGTTGCGATGCGGCCGTGCACCGAAGGGTGCCCGCAACGAAGCCCGCTCGGCGAAATGAAAAGATATAAGGTATCGGCAGACGGATGCCGGTGAATCAGTTTTTTTGACTTATGGAGCGAAGGAAGGCAGCGCTGGTGTTGTCCGGCGGAGGAGCAAGGGGTGTGGCGCACATCGGCGCCATCGAAGAGTTGGAGAGCCGGGGGTTCGAGATCGCGGCCGTTGCGGGGACCTCGATGGGGGCGCTCGTCGGCGGCATGTACGCCGCGGGACATTTGGACTCCTTCAGGGAGTGGTTCTGCACGCTGGACCGCTACAAGGTCTTCTCGCTGATGGATTTTTCGCTCAGTGCGGAGGGCTTCGTCAAGGGCGACCGGGTCATCCGGGCCATGGAGGAGCTGATTCCCGACGTGCGCATCGAACAGATGCCGCTGCCCTATGCCGCCGTGGCGGCCGATCTGCTCACGGGCCGCGAGGTGGTGATCGACCGCGGCGGGCTCTACGACGCCATCCGGGCCTCGATCTCCATCCCGTCGGTCTTCCGTCCGGTGCGGCGCGACGGCATGGTGCTCATCGACGGCGGCACGGTCAATCCGCTGCCGCTCAACCGCGTGCGGCGTACCGATGGGGATCTGTTGGTGGGGGTGGATGTTTGTGCGCCGTTCGCCGCCGATCCCGCACCGCGGGCCGGCGCTTCGCTCAATTACTACAAGCTCCTCACCGCCTCGTCGCAGATCATGCAGCAGCACATCGCGCAGCTCATGTGCCGCCTGACGCCGCCCGATCTGCTGATCGAGCTGCCGGCCGACAGCTACGGCATGTTTGAATTCTATCGGGCCGAGGAGTTGATCGAGGCGGGCCGGGCGGCGACACGCACGGCGCTTGAACGCCTGGCGTCGGGCCGGGCGGATCGTTGAGGCACGCTTTTTGCCGGAGCAAACAAAGATTGCGACGACCCGTATGCTGAAGAATTCAAAATGATGAAGTGACGCAACTTCGCACAGATTCCCCGGGCCGTCGCAAATCGTTTTCGGAGAGTCGTCGGTCCGGGGTGCGGAGGGCGTCAGGGCTCTGGTGCGCCTCCGGATTCCGACTTTTTCACAGGACAAAGATATACAAAGTTTCCCGATCGGCAACATGTTGCGGTGCAATAATCGGAAGATTGCATCCCCGGCAGGGGCTTTTCGGATGCGCCGCCGACACTGCCGTCAGCGTCGTCCGGGCCTCCTGCCGCCGGCCGCTCCCGCCGGTATGGAAACAGCAAAGCGAGCCGGAAGTCCCTTTCGGGGAGCTCCCGGCTCTGCCTGTCATATCTGGTTGGCCTGCCGTGCGGCACCGACCTTCCGGCTCTGCCTGTCATATCGGTTGGCCTGCCGTGTCGGCACCGGGCCTGCGCGCGGTGCTACCGGATGCCGTGGCGGCCGATGGGGATGCCCAGTCCGAGCGTGAGGTGTGCGGCGCTCTTCCGGACGGGAACCCACTGCGGCGTGTGTTTCATCGTCAGCAGGTCGGTGGCCACGAAGAAGTTGATCCACCCGGGGGAGAGGTTCATCGCCAGACCCACGACGCCGCCCCGGTTGTCGATGACCGTGTAGCTGCCCGTCAGCGTGAACCACCGGGCGGGTTGGAAGTTCACCGAGCCGGTGAGGCTGTGCCGGGTCTTGAACTCCCAGAAGCGGGCCGTGTAGAGCAGTCCGATGCCGATCTTCTCACGCCAGACCTTGTATTCGACGCCGGCGTTGAGCGAGGCGTTGAGGCTCTTGGTGGCGCCCTGCGCCGCGGCCGGAGTGAACTCCAGCAGGTTCATGTCGAAGTCGGGCTGTTCGGCCGTCTGGCCGTTTTCGATCTGCACGCCCGTGAACTCCATGCTTTTGACCGAGCGGCCCGTGCTGTTGTACTTCTCGTTCCAGGAGATGAATCCCAGGTCGGTGACGGCCACCGAGACCTGCAGCTCGGGCAGGATGTCGTAGGTGGCGCCCAGGTCCACGGCAAAGCCGTATCCGGCGGGCTTGTAGGGCTTGGGCGAGAGGTCGCCGAGGGTGTAGGTGCCGTTCTCGTCGCAGGAGATGTCGTCGCTCGCCGCGCCGTTGGCCGTCAGGTCGAGCGTACCCGAGGCGTCGACGCTCCAGCGGTTTTCGTCGAGCCGGATGTCCATGCGGTCGTAGTTGAGCCGGGCGCGGGCCATACCGACGAGGAACTTGGCGCGGGCGCCGAGGTAGAGCTTGTCGTTCAGCAGCGGGAACGAATAGGAGAAGCCCGCCTCGAGGTAGGCGTCGGTCGAGACGCCGACGTTGCGCACGACGCCCTCCCGGCCGGTCTTGAGAAACTCGAAGAGCGAGCGGGGCAGGTCGACGTCGCTTGCCGTGCGGAGATTCAGGTCGAAGGACCAGAAGTTGCGGCGGTTTTTGGTGTAGGCGCCGAAGCCGAGGATGTTGACGCGGGTCTCCACGCCGAGGTAGTTCTCGGCATTCAGCCCCGCGAGGGCGTCGGCCGACGAGACGGAGCTGTCGAGCAGCGTCACGAGCTTTCCGTTGCGCGGGAAGAGCACGTCGCCGAGGGCGATGTTGCCGCTCGTGGAGACGTTGATGCCGCCCACGCCCGGGATGTTGAAGTAGCCGCGCTGCGGCGCAAGGGCCGGGTTGAGCTGGCTGCGGAGGGTCGATCCCTCCATGAAGTAGGCCGTGTTGCTCTGAGCCGACACACCGGCCGCGAACGTCAGCGACAGCAGAAGTGCAAGTGTCTTTTTCATGGTCGGAGGTGGTTTAGAGGTTGAGTTTCAGTCCGCCGCGCTTGACCAGGTGCAGCTCGATGAGCAGCTGGCAGTCGGCCGTATTGTCGAATCCGTTGCGGTAGTAGCGGTCGAGCGTCACGGGAATGACGACCTGGCAGCCGTGGATGAGCGTGCGCAGGTCTTCGCCGTAGATCGGCGTCTCGGCGATGACGTTCTCCTCGCTCTTGGCGTCGATCTGCACCGGAACCTCGATGAGCGTCGGGCGGAGCCGGGCCTGGATCTCGGCGCTCAACGGCAGCCGGTTGGCGATCGTGCCGTAGATGTGCAGCGTGTTTTTCGCGTCGGGCGTCCCTTCGGGATCGAGGTTCTCGGCGAGCATGTCCACGATGTTGTTGTCGAGGTCGATGCGGTCGATGTCATAGGTGATGTCGTCGACCTGGAGGGCCGTCAGGTAGTCGTGTGCGAGCAGCCGCACCTGCTCGTCGAGCAGCTCGCGCACCTGGGCGTTGTTCTGGTACAGCGAGCGGAAGAGCGAACGGAAGGTGTCGGCGTCGTCCAGATCGAGCTCGGGTACGGAGCCGGTGACCGACTGGCGGTACGCGGGGTTGTTCCAGATCAGCTCGACGACCTGGTCCAGCTTGGTGTCGCTTACGAGCAGCTCGTCGACGAGCAGGTCGAGCAGCGTGGAGACGTAGGCCTCGTCGGAGACGAGCCGCCGGATGTCGACATAGGCGTCGGGCAGTTCGGTGGGCAGCCAGATGTCCGTCTCGCGGAAGACGTTTTCGATGTCGATGCCGTTGTCGGTGATCTCCTGCATGCTCACGCGGATGGTCATGAGCGGGCAGCGGAATTCACTCTGCGAATCGCCGATGGCGATGTTGTCCGTTTCGACATCTTTCAGATCGTACTCCTTGTCGACGCATCCTGCGGCGAGCAGCCCGACAAGGAACAGAAGCGGCAATTTTTTCATAGGCGTTCAATGATGGGTGGATGGTAATAGGACAAATATAGGAATTCGGCGGGAAAAAAACAACAAACGGCCACTCTTTTCCGCTGCTTTTTCCACCGTCCGTTTCCACCTCTCTTTTCCGCCGTCCGCGGCGCTGCCCGGGTGCGTGTCGCGGTTTGCGAAATAATTGTTACCTTTGTGCGACTGCAATCTTCGCACACGACCCATGGCCGAAACCCTGCAAGACCACCTGCGGGAGCAGGTCTCGCTGCTGCCCCTGTCGCCCGGCGTCTACCAGTTCCTGGACCGCTCGGGCACGATCATCTACGTGGGCAAGGCCAAGAGCCTGCGCAAGCGCGTCTCGTCGTACTTCGTGCAGTCGAAGGAGCACAGCGCGAAGGTCCGCGCACTGGTGCGGCAGATTGCCGAAATCCGCCACATCGTCGTCGGCAGCGAAACCGACGCCCTGCTGCTCGAAAATTCGCTCATCAAGAACCTCCAGCCGCGCTACAACATCCTGCTCAAGGACGACAAGACCTATCCGTGGATCGTCGTGCGGCGCGAGCGCTTCCCGCGCGTGCAGTCCACGCGGCAGGTCGTGCGCGACGGGTCGCAATACTTCGGCCCCTACGGTTCGGTGATGATGCAGCACAGCGTGCTGGAGTTCGTGCGCGAGGTGGTGCCGCTGCGCACCTGCAAGCTGGACCTCTCGCCCGCGAAGATCGCCCGCGGAAAGTACACCGTCTGCCTGCAGTACCATCTGGGCAACTGCAAGGGCCCCTGCGTGGGGCTGCAGAGCGAGGAGGAGTATGCGCGGCAGGTCGAACTGGTCGTCTCGGTGCTCAAGGGCGACCTGCGGCCCGTGCGGCAGTACCTCACGGGCGAAATGGAGCGGGCGGCCGCGGAGCTGCGCTTCGAGGCGGCGCAGCGCTACAAGCAGCGCCTTGACGCGCTGGACAACTATGCCGGCCGCTCGGTGATCGTCAGCGCGCGGATCGTCGACGTGGATGTCTTCTCGCTGCTCGAGGACGACGACGTGGCCTACTGCAACTTCACGCGCATCCGCCACGGCTCGATCGTCGGGGTCTATACCGTGCGGCTCACGGCGGGCGTCGGCGGCGATCCGCGCGACATGCTGACGCTGGCCATCCAGCACGTCGTCGAGCAGGTCGCCGACGGCAAGCTCGCCCGCGAGGTCATCGTCCCCTTCCTCCCCTCGACGACGCTGCTCTTCGACGGGGTGACCTTCACCGTGCCCAAGCGGGGCGAGAAGCTCGACCTGCTGGAATTCTCGCAGAAGAGCGCCCGCATCTACCGGGCCGAGCAGCTCAAGAACCTCGAGATCAAGAATCCCGAGCGCCATACGGAGCGGCTGATGGAGGCGCTGTGCAAGGCGCTGAACCTCGATCGGCAGCCGCGCCACATCGAGTGTTTTGACAACTCGAACCTTCAGGGCTCGAATCCCGTGGCGTCGTGCGTCGTCTTCCGTGACGGCAAGCCCTCGCGCAAGGAGTACCGCCATTTCAATATCAAGACCGTGGAGGGTCCCGACGACTACGCCTCGATGCGCGAGGTGGTCTTCCGCCGTTACAGCCGTCTGCAGGCCGAAGGGGCCGAACTGCCCGATCTGATTATCGCCGACGGCGGCAAGGGGCAGATGGGGGCGATCCACGAGGTGCTGGAGGCTTTGGGACTCGATATTCCGATTGCGGGCCTTGCGAAGGATGACCGCCACCGCACGGCGGAGCTCTACAGCGGTTATCCGCCGCTGCTGGTCGGGCTGCGGCCCACGTCGCCGCTGCTCCACTTCCTGGCGAGCATCCAGGAGGAGGTGCACCGGTTTGCGATTACGTTCCACCGCCAGAAGCGGAGCAAGGCCTTCATCCACAGCGAACTGGAACAGATCGAAGGGGTCGGCGAGAAGACGGTCCGCACGCTGCTGCAACATTTCCGCACGGTGGAGAAGGTCCGCACGGCAAACATCGAGGAGCTGTCGGCGCTGGTCGGACCTGCCAGGGCGAAGAAAATCCGCGAATTTTTTGAAAAATAGCCCCCGGGCTTTGGATTTTGCCCGAAAAGGCCTATCTTTGTCATCCCGATTCTTACGGAACGGTGCCGCATTTTGGCTCTTCCCGCGCGGGCATGCCCAGATGGGAGGGAAGAGGCTTCCTGTGAAAGGGATGCTCTTTTACGGGAGGTGTTTACCTGACAGGTTTTCACGGAGAGGTTGACGGATGCGGCCGCGGATTCCGGAACGTGCAGCCCGGATGGCGGAATCGGTAGACGCGTTGGTCTCAAACACCAATGACAGCAATGTCGTGCCGGTTCGACCCCGGCTCCGGGTACGAAAAATGATTCCGGACAGCCAGAGGCTGTCCGGAATCATTGCGTATATGGCAGTTGGTGAGCGCGGCGCCAATGCCGATCCGGTTCCTGCTGCCGGCCAGATCCGGTTCCCGTTGGCGATTCCGATTCGGGTTTCGCGGACGATCTTGTTTCTGTTTCAGCTGCCGGTCACGATCCTGTTCTCGCCGCCGGTTGCGGTCCGGCTTTCGGGATCGGTTGCGGTCCGGCCTTCAGGGCCGGGACGAGCAGCCGGATGAAGCGCTCCTCGGCCGAGTCAACCCACTCTCGGAAGCCTGCGACGGGGGGATGCCTGTGGCCGAGGTAGTCGGTGAAGCGCCCCAGGTCGAAGCGTCCGGCCACGATGCCGGCTCCGGCCGCAGCCGCGTCGGCGGCGTTGATGCGCTGTTCGATGTGGGCGGGGATGAGCATCATGGGTTTGCCGAGGTACATCGCCTCGCAGACGGATTCAAATCCGGCCGTCGTCACGTACCCGCGGCAGCGGTGCATGCGGTCGAGGAACTCCGCGTCGTCGAGCCGGTGGAACACCAGCCCGCCCTCGGCCGGGAGTGTCTGCGGGGCACCGAACCGGTCCCAGAAGAGGTGGACGCTCCATTGCGGGTGCCCGGCGCACCATTGCCGCAGCTCGGCGGCGAATCCGTTGTTGACCATGTATCCGAGGACGAAGCCCTCGTCGGAGACGCTGCCACTCAGGGCGTCGCGCCGCAGCAGGGGCGGAACGACGCGGATGTGCCGGCGCGTGTCGTCGTCCATCGGTCGGAACGAGAGCCCGAGCAGCTGCGCGCATCCGCAGGCGGTCATCCGGGCGTGGAGCCGCAGCAGAAATCCCTCCACGCCCGTGTTGCGGGCGTAGGGATAGGCGCGGTGCCCGAGCAGGAACTGGTGGGCGATGCCCGTCATCGGGATGCGGATGCCGTACAGCCGGACGGTCAGGCTGGAGAGCAGCTCGTAGAAGTTGACGATCCGGTCGGGATGCTGCGCGGCGATCTGCTCGCGGATGATCCGCGCGCTGCGCCGGAAGCGGGCGAGGCTCCCCGGGCTGAGGTTACCCAGCAGGGTCCGCAGCATGCTGACGCTCCGGTTGCTGCGGTCGAAGGCGAAGCGGGGAGCCTCGAATTCGACGACCGGGGCACCGATCCGCGCCCGGAAGAAGTCGGGAAGCACGCGCTGCGGACTGCGGCCCACCAGCACGCCCGTGATCTCGTGGCCGTGGCGCCGCAGCATTGCCGCCAGCGACAGGGCCTGCGTGAGGTGGCCGCGCCCCTCGCCCTGCACGATGAAGAGAAACCGCATCACCCGTTCGTTTTTTCCGCCTCGTAGCGGAGAATCTCCCAGTTGCCGTCGTAGTCCTCGGCGAGGGCCGTCAGCGATTCGACCCAGTCGCCCGAGTTCAGGTAGAGGATGTCGCCGATCATGCGCTTGTCGGCCTGATGGATGTGCCCGCAGATGACCCCCGAGCAGCCCTTCTGCGCGGCGACCTGTACCAGGTGCTGCTCGAAGTCGCTGATGTAGGAGACCGAGGCCTTGACCTTCTGCTTGATCCGCTGCGAGATCGAGTAGTAGGGCAGCCCGCGGCGGAGCCTTCGCCGGTTGTAGAGGCGGTTGAACCACATGAGCGCCGAGTAGCCCACGTCGCCCACCTTGGCGAGCCACCTCATCGACGAGGTGACGTGGTCGAAGACGTCGCCGTGCAGCACGTAGTAGCGTTTGTCGCCGCTCGTGTAGACGTACTCCTTCAGGACGCTGACGTTGGCGAACTGCAGGGGCAGGATGCGGTCCAGAAAGTCGTCGTGGTTGCCGCGCAGGTAGATGATGTGTGTGTCGTGCTGGATGTCGAGCAAGCGGCTGATGAAGTTCGTGTGGCGGCGTTTCCACTTCTCGCGGCGCCCGCGGACGAGCTCCCAGCCGTCGATGACGTCGCCGCAGAGAATCAGCGTGTCGCAGGTATGGCTTCTCAGGAAACGGTTGGCCTCCTTGGCCTTTGACCACTTCGATCCGAGGTGGATGTCGGACATGACGATGGTCTTGAAATGTCGGGTTGGTGTCATTTGACTCTTTTTGACACCGCAAAGAAATGCCCGATGCCTTTCATTGCTGCGACAACCGTGTGACATTGCTGTGACGGATCGCGGCGGATCGCAGCAGATCGCAGCGGATTGCGATGCCGGGGTGTGCCGGAGGCGAATCGGCTCTGTCGGTGCGCACGGGCCTTTGAACACGGGGCCTTTTCCGGAGCAGGGGGCCCCTTGCGGCGAGACGCTTCCCTTCAGGGCAGCGGCCCCTTGCAGCAAGACGACCCCTCGGCGGGGGCGGTCCGGTACGAAAGTCGGGCAGCGGAGGATAACGGAACGGATAAATTTATAATTTTGCGCCGTTTGAAATACGTTATCGCATCTATGGCTGACACGCACAAAATCAATCGGGTCGAGGTCCGCAACCTCCAGATGGAAGACTACGCGCAGCTGGCGCAGTCGTTTACCCGCGTCTACGCGGACAAGGATGTCTTCTGGACCCGCGAGCAGATTCACAAGCTGGTCGAGATCTTTCCCGAGGGGCAGATCGTCACGGTCGTCGACGACCGGATCGTCGGATGCGCCCTCTCGATCATCGTCGACTACGACATGGTCAAGGGCGACCACACCTATGCGAAGGTGACCGGCAACGAGACCTTCTCGACGCACAATCCCGCCGGCAACATCCTCTACGGCATCGAGGTCTTCATCCACCCCGACTACCGCGGCCTGCGGCTGGCCCGACGCATGTACGACTACCGCAAGGAGCTGTGCGAGAAGCTCAACCTGAAGGCCATCATGTTCGGCGGGCGCATCCCGAACTACTACAAGTATGCCGACCGCATGCGTCCGAAGGAGTATATCGAGAAGGTGCGTTCGCGCGAAATCTACGATCCGGTGCTGACCTTCCAGCTCTCGAACGACTTTCACGTGCGGCGCGTGATGCCCAACTACCTGCCCAACGACGAGGAGTCGTGCCACTGCGCGACGCTGCTGCAGTGGGACAACATCTACTACCAGCCGCCCACGCAGGAGTATGTCGACAAGAAGACCACCGTGCGTGTCGGACTGGTGCAGTGGCAGATGCGTACCTACAAGACGCTCGACGACGTGTTCGAGCAGGTCGAGTTCTTCGTCGACGCCGTGTCGGACTACAAGAGCGACTTCGTGCTCTTCCCCGAATACTTCAACGCCCCGCTCATGGCGCGTTTCAACAACCTTGGCGAGGCGCAGTCGATCCGCGGCCTGGCACAGTATACGGAGGAGATCCGCGACCGCTTCGTCGAGCTGGCCATCAGCTACAACATCAACATCATTACCGGCAGCATGCCCTACATCAAGAGCGACGGCGCGCTCTACAACGTGGGCTTCCTCTGCCGCCGCGACGGTACCTACGACATGTACGAGAAGGTGCACGTCACGCCCGACGAGGTGAAGAGCTGGGGCTTGAGCGGCGGACGCCTGGTGCAGACCTTCGATACGGACTGCGCGCGCATCGGCGTGCTGATCTGTTACGACGTGGAGTTCCCCGAGCTGTCGCGCATCATGGCCGACCAGGGGATGCAGATTCTCTTCGTCCCCTTCCTGACCGACACGCAGAACGGTTATTCGCGCGTGCGGGTCTGCGCCCAGGCCCGGGCCATCGAGAACGAGTGCTTCGTGGCGATCGCCGGCAGCGTGGGCAATCTGCCGAGGGTCCATAACATGGATATCCAGTATGCGCAGTCGGGCGTCTTCACGCCGTGCGACTTCGCCTTCCCGACCGACGGCAAGCGGGCCGAGGCTACGCCCAATACGGAGATGATCCTCATCTCGGATGTCGACCTGAACCTGCTCAGCGAGCTGCACACTTACGGCAGTGTCCGCAACCTGCGCGATCGTCGGAACGACCTCTACGAGTTGCGGATCAAGAAGTAAACCGACGGCGTGCGGCGGGGGCTGCCTTTCGGTGTGCGGCGGCGCACGGATGCCCGTCCGCCGGGGCGTCGTTTGTGTGCGTCGGGGTCGATGCGGCTCCTTCGGCGGCGACCCTTCGGCGTGCGGCGCGTGCGAGGCGCAGCAATACAAGCAGCAATACGGACAACAGCATGGTGCTCTTCGTCGGCTTCGTTTCGGACGGCCGACGGAGCGGCGTACTCTTCCTTGCGGCGGATCATAGCGTCAGGCGCAGCCGGATTTCGGTATAGACACTCCCCGCGCGGATGCAGGCCGCATACTGCTTGCCGGCCGCGGCGGCGGGGTCGAGTATGCGCACGGTCACCTCGTCGGCGCCGGATACGAACTGCAGCCGGTCACCCCGCAGCGCCATGAACTCATGGTCGCCCGAACCCTTCAGCGGCACGGTCACGCTCCGCTCGCCCGCGAGGGCCACGTCGTAGGTCCGGTTCCACTGCGGCAGGTCGTCGGCCTCGACACGGTGCGTCGTGAACTGCAACCGGGCGCCGACCACCGCGCCGTCGCGGTGAATCCACTCCGGAACATAGGCCTTGACATACTCCGCGGAGCTGGCCAGCGCCCAGCTTCCCGAGGGAAACTGTGCCAGCGAAATATCCTTGCAAATGAGGTAGCCGTGTCCGGGCTCCACCGCCGTGCGCGACGCTATCCGGTCGATGGCCGGCAAGCCCATCGCTTCGGGCCCTGTCACGGGACCCGAAGCGATGAATGAGTAGCGGTTGCCGCCGACCAGCTCGTGTGCTGCGTTGAGGTAGACCGCTCCGCCGAAGAGCGTCTGGCCGTTCAGCTCGTCGTAGAGATCGAGCGAGGCGACCTCCGACAATCCGGGTCCCGTCACTCCGGGTTTGCCGGGCGCTCCGGGGAGTCCGGGTCTGCCGGGAAGTCCCGGATTGCCGGGTCTTCCGGGTCTTCCGGGTTTTCCGGGGTTACCGGGATTTCCGGGCTTGCCCGGATCACCGGGTTTGCCGGGCTTTCCGGGGTCCGGTTTGGCGGGGTCCTCGGGTTTGGCCGGATCCTCGGGCTTGGCCGGGTCATCGGACATTCCCGGACCGTTCTCGAGCTTGATTTCGACCCGCAGACGCTGCGATGCCGCAACCGTCCGCGAAGCGCTCCAGATATGGAAGTTCTCCTTGCCGCTGCCCTTCTGAACGACGAAGGTCAGCTGACGCGAGCCCTGTTTGAACCACTTGGCGTCGGGAAGGCGGAAGACGACCTGTCCCTTCTTGTCGGTGAGTTCGGTGCGCTGCGGCGCCGTGAGGTTGTCTTTCTGGAATTTCGCGTAGGAGGATTCATCGTAGAGCTTGACGGGTACGCCGGCAGCCGGTGCGCCCTTCGCATCGACTACCGTGACCTGCACGACAGCCGCTTTCGGTGCGGGATGGGAATCCTCCTTCTTGTTGCAGGCTGTGAGGGCGAAGGTCCCTACGAACAGCAGGGTAAGAAGACTTTTCGTTTGCATGATTTCAGATCGTTTTTTTGTGTGATACGGTCCTCCCCGCGAGCCCCGGCCGGGTGTCGCTCGGAGGGGTTTTCCGGTTGCAAAGTTAGATCGGCCGGGCCGTTCCGGGGTTCTCTTTTGCGGCCCCGGATCTAACACTTGTCAAAAATGTGGTCTGAAAATCAGTATGTTGCAAATTACTCCGCGTCCGATTTCTGACAGGGGTCTGACTTCTGCTCGAGCAGTGCGATGAAAAGCTCCCGCTCGGGCGATTCGGAGTTGCGGATGCGTGTCTTGAGCCGCGACTTGCGGGCGTAGATGTTGGCGACGCTGTCGTGCATGAAGAGGCTGATGACCTGCGGCGAGAATCCGCCGAAAATGTAGCACAGCAGCCGGATGTCGGCCTGCTTCATGCCCGGGAAGTCGCGCCGCAGTTTCCGCATGGCGTTGTCGTGGACGATGTCGACGATGCGTTCGAGCTCGGGCAGCATCTCGCCGTCGGCGGCGAATCCGTCGATGAGCCGCTTCACCTGCCGCGTCATGGCGGCCTGTCCCGAGGCGGTGTTCTCGCGTTCGTAGAGGGTCTTGCCGAGCCGGTCCACGATGTCGAAGCGGGTGGCGAGAATCCCCTTCATCCGGTTTTCGGCGTGGAGCGTCTGTTCCGTCTGGCGGACCAGCTCGCGGTACTTCTCGCGCACCTCCCCGGCCAGCAGCAGCTCGCGTTCGTAGCGTTCGCGCTGGAGCCGCATCCGCTGGCGGACGAGCAGCACTCCGGCGGCGACAACGAGCAGGAGGATCACGGCGGTGGCCGTTTCACCGATGCGGCGGCTCCGCATCCGGTAGTCGGCAAAGGCCGTCCGTTCGCGGAAATACTCCTTCTCGATCATCCCGGCGGAGGTTTGCAGCGTCGCCCGCGTCAGCGAGTCGTTCAGGAAGATGAAGCGGTGAATCATCCGGGCCGCCTCGCGGTAGCATCCGGCCTGCGTCTCTATGCGGTAGGCCGTGTAGAGCTCGATGGGCCGCTCCTCGCTGCGGGTCGTGCGCCCGATGGCCAGTGCCAGCGTGCGGCGGGCGCTGTCGGGCCGCTGCCGGAGCAGCTGCACCTGCGCGAGCGTGCGGAGCCCCGTGGCGGTCGTGTCGCCGCGTACCGAGCGGTCGATGCGCTGCAGCAGCTCATCCGGAATCCGCTCCCGGTCCGATACGGTATAGAGGGTGGCGAAGCAGGCCAGACAGCGTCCGGCGAGCGCCTCGTCCTGCAGTTCGTCGGCCAGGTCAAGCGCCAGCGTGCAGTCGCGGCGCGCCCGCTCGGGATCGCGCATCCGCAGGGCCGACGAGGTCATGCCGAGCAGCGCCTCGACCGTCTGCCGCGGCCGTTCCGAGCGCATGAAGAGGTTGCGCGCCTCGCGGAAGCGGCGGTAGGCTCCGGCGAAGTCGAGTTCGGCGTAGTGCACTTCGCCGATCCGCAGGCAGAGCAACCCCCGGTAGTAGGGCTCGTCGACCCGGAGCAGCTCCTCCTCGACCTCGAGAAAGAGCCGCAGGGCCCCCGGCTTGTCGCCCCGGCGCAGGCGGCTGCGCCCCTGGTAGTAGCGGGTCCGGCAGCGGTTGCGTACCTCGTCGGGGCGGTTGCGGTAGTAGTCCCAGGCGGCGTCGAGCAGCGAGTCGGTCTCCGCATCGCTGCCTGCACGCGCGCAGGCCTCCGCCGTGAGCAGGGCGTGCCGGGCCTTGAGGGCCCGGCTGCCGAGCCGCTCCGCCGGGAGCTGCCGCAGCAGCTGCAGCGCGCTGTCGGGCCGTTCGGCGAGAAGCGCCTCCGCCTGCGCGAGAAGCGCCGTCGTGCGGGGGTGGTCCGAGCAGCCGCAAAGCGTGGCGGCGAGGAGCAGCAGGGCTCCGCAGATGAGTCGTTTCATGGAGTGAGGGATTGGGTGTTGGTGAAATCGGGTGGTCGGCTGCCGCGGTCAGAGCTCCGTGAAGAGGTCGAACTGGTGGAGCAGCGTGGCGACGATGCATAGGGCGATGATCGTGCCGAGCAGGGCCAGCAGCGCATTCAGCACGCGCGGCGAGGGTTTACCCGGCCGGCCGCTCCGTTCGGCGACGTACTCGCGGAAGAAGACGAACAGGGCCGGCACGACGCTGCCGGCCAGCAGGTAGTCCTCCGGAATACCGAAGTAGTAGACCTTCGACAGCCCGATCAGGGCCCAGTGGCAGAGGAACATCGCCAGCACGATGTTGACCCGCTCCGAGAAGGCGAGCATCAGCCCCACGGTGAAGACCGCCACCGAGCAGGGCATCACCGGCGAGGTCATCATCGGGAACGAGCGGCCGAGCAGCAGCGAGACCGCCGGGTAGACGAGTGGCATGAGCATGAGCGGCAGGGCGAAGTGCGGATGGTGCCCCGTGCGGGCGAGCGAGGCGTTGCGTGCGGCGAGGTCGTAGATCCAGATGCCGCCCATGATGGCCCAGAAGAGCGCCAGCATGTCGTTGTGCTGCCGCTGTCCGCAGTAGACGAGGTAGTAGACGCCCGCGATCCAGAAGTTGAGCCCCGCCATGTAGAGCTTCATGGCGATGCGCACGCCGCGCGAGGGGCGTAGCCGCAGCAGGACGACGAGCAGGGCGCCGGCCAGCGTCCAGACGATCTGCACGGGCCAGGTCCCCTCGTTGTAGGCTGCTATCGTATTCCAGAAGGTCTCCATGGCGGTGTCAGCGGTCGGGGCCGGGGCGGCGGCGTCGCGTAAGCGAGAAGGCCCGGCGGTTGAAGATGAAGATCGGCAGCGTGGCCCCCGCGGCCAGCAGGGCGATGACGCTCAGCGAGACGGTGGCGTTGAGGAAGAACTGCTGCATGTACTGGAGCCCCTGTCCGGGGTCGTTGAGCGACTGCAGGAACATAATGAGCGAGAAGACCGTCTTGTAGGCGTAGATGCCCGGCACCATCGGCAGCAGCGCCGGGATGTAGAGCACCGTCATCGGGCAACGGATGCCGCGTCCGAGCCAGAGGCTTCCCATGCCGATCGTGACGGCGGCGGCGAGCGACGCCGTGGCGATGTCCACGCCGGCGTAGTTCATCAGCGAGAAGCGCAGGGCGTGCCCCGCGGCGGCGAGCAGCGCGATGCGGGGGAAGGCCCGCATCGGCGGATCGGAGATGGCGCCGAAGCCGACGGCGGCCACGGCGGCGAAGAGTCCGTCGAGCAGGATGTCCAAAGCGATCATAGCAGGCTGTCCTTTACCATCAGCAGGGTGGCCGCCAGCCCCACGGCGATGCAGATGATGAGCAGCAGGGCGTTGATCAGGCGGCTGAACCCGATCAGGATGTGTCCCTCGACGATGTCGATGACGCCGTTGATGAGCGGTACGCCCGGTACCAGAAAGAGCGGGCTCGTGGCCAGGGCGATCTCGGCCGTGCAGTCGAAGCGCAGCGCCGCCGAGGCGCAGAGCGAGGCCGTGAAGGCCGCGCCGATGAAGATCAGGAAGTGGTTGACGCCGTGCGCCTGCATGCGCTGCTTGACGGCGTAGCCGACGAGCGTTGCGGTGAAGACGATGCCGATGGCTGTCCAGTCGCCGCCGAACAGGCGGCAGAACGAGGCGTTGGCCAGCCCCACGGTCAGCAGCACGAAGATCGGGTCGATGCGCGGCTTGTCGATCAGCTCCCCGAAGCGGCGGCGCACCTCCGCGAGGGGCAGCCCCTCGTCGAGGGCGTCCCAGCTCAGGGCGCTCAGGTCGGAGTTGCGCTCGAAGCTGACGGGCAGCGCCGGGATCCGCACCACGCGGGTGACGGCCTCGCCGCTCGCCTCGTCGCGCACGGTGAGGATCGTGCTGCGCTGGAAGCTCGAGAGCTGGACATCGACCCCCTGCGAGGCGCCGATGCGCTGCGAGTTGCGGATCACGCGCGAGGTGTGCACGCCCGACCCGAGCAGGTAGGTCGCGTACTCGGCAATGAAATCAAGCGTTTCGATCAACTCGTGTCTGGTCTTCATGACGGCACAAAAATAGGATTTTTCCGGCGAAGCGCACACGACGCCGCCGAAAAAATCTATGTACGGCGCCGGAAGCGCTCCGTGATGTCGTGCAGCGTCCCGTCGTCCGACAGCCGGTAGAGGCGCTGGTTGGTCGTCGGGGCGGTCAGCGGCCCGAGCCGTTCGACCCACGGCCCGAGCTTCACGTAGTCGAAGGCCGCGACGTCGAGCCCTTCGGGCAGGTCGGCCCGCCCCGAGTACCACGCCGTGCGCAACGCCGTCCGCTCCTGCCGCACGAGACGCGCCAGGCGGGCGATCTCGTGCGGCGAGGCATCCCCGCCCATGAAGCAGACGCACGTTACGGACTCTCCGTAGCGGCCGAGCAGGGCGCGCAGCTCCGCGTCGTCGAGCGGCCGCCCCGCGTCGCGCTGCAGATGGGGGCTGTGGCACCCCGGGCAACGGTTCGGGCAGCCCGTGATGTTGATCGCCAGGGTCGTCTCGTCGGGAATCTCCGCGAAGACCACGTCGAAGTTATGATAGCGCACCATCCTCTGCGGGGGTCATGTGTCCGTAGTAGCGGCGGGCGGCCTCCTGCTGGCGCGCCGCCGAGAAATTCGACACGCGCTTCATGTAGCCGATCACGCGCGTGAGGTAGTCGACGTTGGCCGAGTGGCATGCGGGACACTCCTTCAGGTAGCGCTTGTCGATGTGTCCGCACGCGTTGCAGACCGTGTTCGGAATGTTGAACGTGAAGTAGCTGCATCCTTCGGCTGCCGCCACGCGCAGCAGCTGCCGGTACTGCTCCTTCGAGAGGTGCTCCTCGAGGTTCATGTGCAGGGCCGAGCCGCCGGTCAGGTGCTCGATGTAGCGGCGGCCGTGCAGGCGGAACTTGTCGATGACGTTCAGTGACGGGTCCTCGACGACGTAGAAATAGGAGTTGTAGCAGTCGCGCGGCACGGCATAGCCGTCCTCGCGGTCCCACTTGGCGTGCTTCACGCCGACGTTCTCCGCGGGGATCATCTCGCAGTTGAACATCACCTCGCGCGTGCGGTAGCGGCGGTTGTACTGCTCGATGAGCCCCAGCACCTCCTGCACGAAGCGGGCGTAGTCGTCGTTGTCGTCGATCTTCAGCCCGAGGAACTCGGCCGCCTCGACCAGTCCGTTGACGCCGATGGTCAGGTACTGCCGCGCGAGGTTGATGTACCCGGCGTCGAAGAGCGGCAGCATGCCCTTGCGCTGCAACTCCTTGAGGTTTTCGTTGTAGGCCAGCTGCACCTTGTGCACCAGGTCGGTGATCTCGCCCAGGAAGGTGAGGTAGTGCATGCCGTTCTTCACGGCGTACTGCACGCAGCGGTTGAGGTTGATCGTCAGCACGCTCTTCGAGCCGGTCGAGACGCCGCCGGCGCCGAGCGTGTAGCTGAATCCGTTGTCCTGGATCTCGTTGCGCAGGCGGCAGCACGACGAGAGCGAGTCGGCGTTGTCGCTGATGTAGGTGAAGAACGAGTGCCCCTCGGCATACATCTCGGCCGTGAAGTCGCCCCACTCGCGGTCCATCACGTCGCCGTCGCGCGTGAGCAGCGCCATCGTCTCGACGGGGAAGGTCAGCACCGTGCGCGTGCGTTCACGGTTGAACCACCGCATGAAGCGCTTCTGGAGCCACGAGAGCGACTCCCAGTGGGGGCGCGAGCCGTCCGGGAAGAAGAACTCCCCGAAGAGGCTCTCGAAGTAGTAGCGGTCGTAGTAGGCGACGTTCCAGAAGACGGCCTGGAAGTTGCGCGCGCCGGTGGGCTGGTTGATCGAGTAGACGATCTGCTCGAAGCAGTCGGTGATGACCTTGTCGATCGTGCGGCGTTTGGACGAGAGGTCGACGACGCGGTCGGCGTGCAGGTAGTAGTCCTCGCCGTACTCCTGCTCGATGAAGTAGTTCATGTACATGAGGAACTCGGGCGTGGCGCACGCGCCCGAGAGCATCGACGAGACGATGAAGACCATGTTGACGAAGCCGCCGCAGAACGACTTGAGGTTGGTCGGGCGCGTCGAGTTGCCGCCGATCGAGAGCGTGCCGCCGAGCAGCCACGGGTACATCGTGATCGAAGCGCAGTAGTTGGCCATCGAGGTTTCGTCGTTCTTGTAGATGAAGTGGTTGCGCAGCAGGTAGAGGTAGCGGTCCGCGAGCTCCTTGCCGTACATCTCCTTCAGGCGGTCGGTCAGCAGGCGGCGGTTCAGGCGGATGAAGTTCTGCTTGGGCAGCTCGCCGATGAGCGTGGCGATGTTCTTGTTCTCGACGTTGGCGTTGGCGTCGTACTTCGAGCCCGTCGCGGGGTTCGAGGCGTCGCAGTAATCGGTCAGGAAGCGCAGCTTCTCGCGCTCCTCGCGCTCCTCGGTGTGGCGCTGGCGGTAGAGCATGTAGCTTTTGGCCACGGCGAAATAGCGCTCGGCCATGAGGGCCACCTCCACCTGGTTCTGAATCTCCTCGACGGACATGCCGTCGGCGATGTGCACGCGGCTCAGCACGGCCGTGAGGTCGTCGTCCGTGGCGTAGCCGCCGACCGAAAGGAAGGCCTTGCTCACGGCCCGCTTGATCTTCTCGACGGAGAACGCCTCGCGTTTGCCGTCGCGCTTGACGATGTAAAGTTCCGAAATACCCATGGTTATCCCAGTGTTTTTTTGTTCTGTGTCTTCGGTGCGGGCGTTCCCCGTCTTCGCCTCTCCATCCGGCAGCGGACAGAGAGGGAATGCCTCTGACGTGAAAATATGTGTTGCCAGTCAAAAAGTTCCGGAGTCGCCCTACATCCCGAAGGCGGGCCCCTTTCGCGGCAAGGCAGGTCTTCTGACTCGCTCCCGCTGCGCGCCTTCCCGTCCCGGGGGACAGTGGCATGTTGAGATTGCGCAGCCCGCATGGAGCTCACAGCTACGGGAATAGTCCCTGATTCGCACAGGCGTTCCCTTTTGATCCCGTGCCGGCAGCCGCCGGCGGGGAACCTTGCCGTGACAAAGATAGGGAGAGTTTGCGGATCGGCAAGCCGCGGCGCGTTTTTTTAATGAACAAATTGTAAACAGCGCCCTGCCGCGCGGATTAGCGGGCGCCGCGCGCGCGAATTGTGATAAATTTTCGTATCTTTGGCCGCAGCTATGGAGCGTTTTGTCCGAAAAAGATTTCCACGGCTCGGAGCCGATGCGCTGGTGGCCGTGTGGCTGGGCGTGTGGTGGGTGTGCAACCTGCTGCAGGCCGGTCTGACAGAGCTGGCCAACGACGAGGCCTACTACCATATGTTCGCCGAGCGGCTTGCGTGGGGATACTTCGACCACCCCCCGATGACGGCGCTGCTCGTGCGTCTGGGCGGCTTGGTGGCGGGCGGCGAGCTGGGCGTGCGCCTCTTCTTCACGCTGCTGCAGCCGCTCTACCTCTATGTTTTCTGGCGGCTCGTCCGCCCGGCGGAGGCCACGCGCCGCGATGCGGCGCTCTACGTCGTGCTGTCGGCCGCGACGCTCATCCTCGAGCTCTACGGCTTCATCGCCGTGCCCGACGGGCCGCTGATGATGACTGCGGCACTCTTCCTTTGGACGTTCCGCAACTTCGCCGAGCGGCGGCCCCTGGCCTGGCTCTGGATGGGCGTGGCGATGGCCGCGATGGCCTACAGCAAATACCACGGGGCGCTGGTGGTGATCTTCTGCCTGGCGGCCAACCCGCGCCTGCTGCTGCGCCCCGGGCTCTACGCCTCCGGCGCCGTGGCCCTCGTGCTCCTCGTCCCGCACCTGCTCTGGCAGTACGAACACGACTGGGCGTCGTTCGCCTACCACCTCGCGGGGCGCAACTCGGTCTTCCGCCCCAACTACCCCGTGGAGTTCCTGCTCAACGTGCTGGTGGTCTTCAACCCCCTCTTCGTGCCGCTCTATGTTCAGGCCTGGCGCAAGACCCGGCCGCGGAACGCCCTGCAGCGGGCGCTGAAGCTGCTGCCGCCCGCCTTCATCGGCTTCTTCCTCCTCTCGTCGCTGCGCGGCTACGTGCAGCCGCAGTGGATCATCGTCGCGACGTTCGGTCTGCTGTGGGTGCTCTTTGACTATGCCCGCCGCCACCCCCGCACGCGCCGCTACCTGATGCGGGCCGGCGGCGTGACGATCGTCCTCGTGGCGCTCGTGCGGCTGGAGATGATCTTCAACCCGCTGCACATCCGCTTCGAGGTCTTCGACAACGCCGCAAGCTACGGCGAGATCGCCCGCGTGGCCGACGGCCGCCCGGTCGTCTTCCGCCACGGATATGCCGTGGCGGCCAAGTACCGCTTCTATACGGGCGGCGAGGCCTACTGCCAGCCCAACATCCGCTACCGCACGCACCAGTGGCAGTTCCGCGACGACGATGACCGCTTCGCCGGACGCGAGGTGCTCGTCGAGACCGCGGCGCGCCCGGCCTCCGACACGACGTTGTCCGTGCGGAGCGTCGCGCTGGCCAACGGACGGCGCTTCACGTGGCTTGTCGACAGCTGCTACCTCCCGACGCGCCGCGTCGAAATCGCCTGCGAGGGGCTGCCCGCACGGGTTGCGCCGGGCGAGGAGCTGACGCTCACGCTGCGTCTGGAGAATCCCTATGACTACGACATCCGGGTCGACGGCCGCCCCCTTTCGCTCGTCATGCTGTGGAAGCACGGCCGCTTCCGCGTCGAGGAGTTCCCCGTGCAGGCGGCGCCCTTCACCCTTCCGGCCCGCGGCCATCTGACGCTGGAGGTGCCCCTGCGCGTCCCCGACGAGCTCGCCGGCACGGATTTCGACGCCGGCTTCGCCCTGCGCCGCGAGGGCTATGTCAACTGGTTCAACGGTAAACCCCTCCGTGTGGAGGTCGCACATCTATGATCGAACAGTTCCTCAAATTCTGCCTCGTGGGCGGGTCGGGCGTCTTCGTCGACTTCGGCATCACGTACCTCTGCAAGGAGTGGCTGCGCCTGAACAAGTATGTGGCCAATTCGCTGGGCTTCCTCTGCGCCGCGACGTCGAACTACGTGCTCAACCGCCTGTGGACCTTCGGCAGCACCGATCCGCACGTCGCCGTCCAGTACATGCGCTTCCTGGGCATCTCGGCCGTGGGCCTTGCGATCAACAACCTGACGATCTACGTGCTGCACGGCCGCTTCCGGCTCAACTTCTATCTGGCCAAGCTCTTCGCCATCGGGGTGGTGACCTTCTGGAACTTCTTCATGAACTACTTCTTCAACTTCTGATAGCGCCCCGGCGGCGGACGGTTGCAAAACAGACGCGCGGGCAGGAGCGATCTCCTGCCCGCGCGTCTGTTTTTCCGGGACGGCGTGTCGGATTACCGGCGGCCGCGGATCCGGCGCAGCGGAAGGCCGAGGACTCCGAAGAAGGCTTCGCCGAAGATGCCGCCCGACATCTTCGAGGCCCCCTCGCGGCGCTCGGTGAAGATGATCGAGACCTCGCGCAGCTTCATGCCCAGCTTCCAGGCCGTATACTTCATCTCGATCTGGAATCCGTAGCCCTTCATGCGGATGCGGTCCAGGTCGATCGTCTCGAGCGCCCGGCGCGAGTAGCAGACGAAGCCGGCCGTGGCGTCGCGCAGCGGCATGCGCGTGACCAGCCGCACGTACATCGAGGCGAAATAGGACATCAGCAGCCGCCCCATGGGCCAGTTGACGACGTTGACGCCCTGCACGTAGCGCGAGCCCACGACCACGTCGTAGCCCTCGGCCGCCGCGTGGTAGAGCCGCACCAGGTCGTCGGGGTTGTGCGAGAAGTCGCAGTCCATCTCGCAGAGGTAGTCGTAGCCCTGCTCCAGTCCCCAGCGGAAGCCCGCCAGGTAGGCCGTGCCGAGGCCCAGCTTGCCCTTGCGTTCGATCAGGTGCAGGCGGTCGGGAAACTCCCGCTGCCGTTCGCGGACGATGGCGGCCGTGCCGTCGGGCGATCCGTCGTCGATGACGAGCATGTCGAAGGGTTCGGGCAGCGAAAAGACTTTCGAGATCATCGCCGAGATGTTCTCCTTTTCGTTGTAGGTCGGAATGATTACCAGTTTGCGCATGGCGTCGGTGTTTCGTCTTCAGTCGTTGCAAATATATGCAAATATACTATTATTTTGCCGATTTGTCCTCCGGGAGTCCCTTTTTTGCGGGACGTTTTCTGGCACGGATGCGCCGTTTGGCCGCATCGTCCACGCGCCACGATTCGGTGATCTTCTGCAGCGAACGGTTGAAGGTCCAGTCGTCGAGGCGGCACCGGTCGAGCCACGCTTCGGTCCGCTCGGGGAACTTCACGTAGCAGACCGACACGGCCCACGCCACGCCCATGCGGGCGTAGTAGGCCTCGCAGCGCATGGCCTCGAGCCGCTCGAAGAGGCGGTCGAGGTGCTCCGCGTCGACGAAGTTCCCGAGGGCCGTCACCGCGGCGAAGCGGGCCTCGAACTCCCGCGGCGACTCGAACAGCGGCTGGATCATGCGCCACACCGGCTCGCGTTCGTCGCTTCGCAGCCGCCGGCAGAAGGTGTCGCAGACGGCCCAGTTGTCGATCGTCGGAACGAACTCCCGCACCAGCGCGAGCCGCTCCTCCAGCGGGCAGCGGACGTAGCCGATGACCAGCCCGCGGAGCATGCGCTCCTCGAAGTAGCGGATGTCGCCGTCGCGGAGCAGGTCGCGCCACGCCTCGCCGCGGGCGATCTCGTGGGCCAGCGCGCGCAGTTTGGGCAGGCGGATGCCCAGCAGGTCGGTGACGCCCGGCAGCAGCGAGGCGTTGAACTGTCGGTAGGCGGGGTCGCTCATGGCGACGAGCCGTTCACGGAGCGTGTTCATCGTTTGCGGAATTTGGGGGTGATGCCCAGGAAGAACGAGACGTTGAGCCGCGGCATCGGTCGCGAGAGGACCGTTTCGTACTCCTCGTTCAGCAGGTTGTGGATGCAGCCCTTGAGCGAGAACGACGCCCACGCGCACTCGAAGCTGCGGGCGAGCGACAGGTCGCTCATGAAATAGGGCTTCACGCGCCCCAGCACGCCGGGGTCGTTGTCCGTCATCGTGTAGCGCTCGCTGTACCAGCACCACTTGTAGTCGAGCTCCCACCGCCGCCACAGCAGCCGCGCGGTGAAGGCTGCCGAGTAGACCGGGATGTAGACCAGCTGCTTGCCCACCGAGCGGTCCGCGTCGCTGAACTTGTCGCCGCGGTTGATCGAGCGCGTCCAGGCGAAGTTGCCGTCGAAGAGGGCCTGCCAGCCGTTGCCCCACGCCGTGCGGGCCGTGAGTTTCGTCTCGATGCCGTAGCTGTGTACGCGCCGCACGTTGACCGGCGTGTAGATGCCCTGCTTGGCGGTGGCGATCCAGAGAATCCAGTCGTCGATATAGGAGTCGAAGGCCGTGACGGAAGCCTTCAGGCTGTGCGCTCCGCGTTCGAGTGCCGTCTCGACGCCGGCATCCCACGTCCAGCCGTGTTCGGGTTTGAGGTCGGGGTTGCCGCCCGGGCGGAAATAGAGGTCGTTCAGGGTCGGGAAGCGGTAGTTGCGCGCCGTCGAGGCCTTCACGACGACGTTGCCGCGCCGCGAGAGCAGATAGTCGGCGAAGAGCGCCGGAATGAGGGGCGTCGTGCGGTCGCCGTAGAGCTCCCAGCGCAGGTCGGCCGCCAGGCCCAGCCGCGGGTGGGGCCGCCACTTCACGGCGGCGAAGGCCGAGGCCTCGAAGCGCTGCTTGCGGTAGAGCGTATCGGCGTGCTGGCCCGTGACGTAGTCGATGAGCGAGAGGTCGCCCGTGCGCGTGTCGTGCTGATGCATGGAGAGGCTGCCCGTGAAGAGCCACCGCTCGCCGAGGGCGTATTCGGCCTCGGCCTCGGCAAAGAGCGTGCGGATGCGGCTCTGCGCATCGGTCGCCGAGAAGAAGTTGCCCTGCCCCTCGACGTCGACGCGCATCAGGTAGCGCATCTCGGTGTGGGTGTAGCCGCCGCGCACCTCCGTCTTCAGCCCGCCGCGCAGCCGTTGCCACGCCGCCACGGCACGCAGCGTGCGCTCGTCCTGCGTGTTGCGCTTCTGCTTGTCGGTGTTGCGCTCGGCGCTGGTCATCGCCAGCCCGCGATGCGAGTCGAGGTACCAGGCCGCCAGCGAGAGCCGGTCGCCGCCGCGCGTCGTGTAGTAGAGCTCCTGCATCACGTGCAGGTCGCGGAAGCCTCCGCCGCGGTTGCGCTGCAGCGGGTAGTAGCTGTCGACGATGTTGCCGTTCTCGTCCGTGACGAACTGCTTGGTGTTGTAGTTGTGGTAGCGGAAGTCGTTCTCCGAGGTGCTGCACAGCACGCGCGTGGAGCTGCTCCAGCGCTTCCCGCGCCAGGTCAGGCGGGCGAACTCGTCGAAGGTCGAGAACGACCCCACGCCCTGCACGTAGCGCAGCGAGAGCCCCTCCTCCGCGGGCGGCGAGGTCTTCAGCGTCACGGCGCCGCCCAGTCCGCCGCCCGTGATGCCCACCGAACTGGCGCCGTGGAAGACCGCCGCGTCGTCGATGAAGTAGGAGGGGATGAGCGAGAAGTCCACCTGCCCGAGCATCGGCGAGTTGATCTTCATGCCGTTCCACGTCACCTGCGTGTGCGAGGGCGCCGTGCCGCGGAACGAGGCCGTCGCGAGCGTCGCGCGGCCGTAGGACTTGATGAAGATGGTCGTTCCGGTGGTCAGGGCGTCGGCCAGCGACGAGGTGATGTTCTCGCGCAGGACGGTGCTGTCGATCAGCGTGCGCTGCACGCCGATCTGCTTCATCGGACGGCTCGCGGCGATCTCCACCTGCTCGATGTCGATGCTGCGCGCCGTCGCGTCGCCCTGCGCGGCGGCGGTCGCCGTGCAGAGAGCCGAGAGCACGAGGAGGATGACGTTCCGGAACACCGCTGCGGTTACTCTTTGCGGGTGACGGTGCGGAAGCAGCCAATGCCGCACACCTCGGTCGAGATCTCGCCGATGAGCGGCCGGGCGTCGTTCACGCCTGTCTGCACCTTGATGAAGTCCACCTGCGTGAGGTTGGCCGGTGCCCCGTCCGCTGTCACGGCGTTGGCGATGCGCAGGCAGTTGATGCCGCTCATGAGGTCGCGCGTCGACGCGTTGTCGACATATCCCCAGCCGAAGGCCACCATGACGTAGAGCCCGTCGTCGGTCTCCGTGATGTTGCTCGGGAGCAGCGTGCCGCGGATGGTCAGGGCGTCGCCCTCGACCCAGGCCGGGAAGTAGCTCTCCTGCGTGTGGTGCCCGTTGCGGGCGACAACCCCTTCGCCGCCGCGGTTGTCGCGCCAGGCAATGTCGGTGCCGGGCTGCTCCGGACGCAGGTAGGTGATCTCGTAGCCGGTGTCCGAACGGTCGTATTCGCTCCCCTTGAGCTCGTACCACGTGTCGTTCGGCAGCCCGTCGCCGTTCGTGTCCTGCATGACGTAGACGATGCCCGGCTCGGACGACCCGTCGAAGGTGTTGCCGCGGACCCACAGCTCGTAGTCATTGCCCGCCGGGACAGGCTCGTCGAAGCGGGCCACGAGCGTGCCGCCCCAGCCGCCCAGCGAGACGTAGGCCCCCTGGGCGATCCGCTGCTCGGCATAGGCGCACGCCGCTTCGGGGGTCGTCACGTCCGTGAATCCGCTCTGGGGTTCGTTGATGAACTGCCCCGGCGCGGGGGTGTATTCGACGATGCGGTCCGCGGGCTGCGAGACGCGGGCGGAGACGAACTCCTCGCTCGAATTGCAGGCGGCCGTCGCCGCGGCGAGGATCAGCAGTGCATATCTTTTCATGGCTTGACGGTATTTTACGGTTTGAAGCAGAACGATCCGGGTACGATGCCCACGCGCAGCGTGTCGAGGGCCCGGCCCTGCGGCGTGAAACGGTAGACGACGCCGTGCTGCACGTAGTCGATGGCGTCGGCGACGTAGACCTCCGACGTCGCGGGGTCGATCCCCAGCCCGTAGTAGATCGTCCCGGCGTAGGGCAGGAACGGGGCGTCGGGCAGCCGCTCGGCGTCGATGCGCATGCGCCATACGCCGCCGTTGATGAAGTAGAGCGTGTCGCGCCGCCCGTTGAGGGCCAGGCGCGCCGGGTGGTCGCCCGCCGGGAAGTCGAACGTCCGCTCGATGCGCCGCGTCGCGGCGTCGATGCGGTAGAGGATCGCCGGCTCGTTCAGCCCGTCGGTCAGGGTCCAGAGCCGGCCGCTGCGGTCGATGACCAGCGACGAGGGCTGGCGTCCCACGCTGATCGAGTCGACGAGCCGTTCGGTGCGGGTGTCGATGACCAGCAGCTTGTTGTCGTAGGACCAGCAGTTGACGAAGACCTCGTCGCCCCACTGCACCATCTGCTCGGTCGACTTGTGGCCGTTGGTCTGAATGTGGCCCCGGATGCGGTTCGTGCGGGAGTCGACGACGGTGATGCGCGGATCGTAGAGGTCCGTGACGTAGAGCGTCGTGTCGTTCGGGAAGAGCAGGTAGCGGGGCGAGACGACCCCCTCGATGATCCCCTTCAGGCGGAACGTCGCCGGGTCGATCTCGTAGACCGCGCCCGAGTTGTTGACCACGACGTAGGCGCGGCCGTCGTGCAGGCTCATCGACTGGGCCACGTCGCCGAGCTTCATGCCGTTGGCGCGGATGAAGACCTCGTTTTCGAGCTGCCGCGTCGCAGGGTCGTAGTACGAGAGCGAGGCGTTGTCCCAGGTGAAGTTGCCCTCGCAGGTGATGAAGACGCCGCGGCCCGAGGTGGCGAAGGCCTCCTCGTCGAGCGGTCCGTAGTCCATGCAGGCCGCGGTCAGTGCCGCGGCCGCACAGCAGGCGGCAATATCTCTCCAGCGTCTCATCGCGGGTTGTTTCGGCAGTTTCGGTGCGGGGAGCGGGGAGCACGTGACCGGAGCCGGTTCTCGTCGGCGGGCGCGTCACCCCATTCTCCGCAGGGTTGCGTTGCGTTTCGTGGCGCCGTAGGCAGGTCTTCTGACTCGTTACCGTTCCGGCGCCTTCCCGTTCCCGTGCGGGGACAGTGGCCGAGATGCCGGAACGCAGGGTGTAACTCACAGCAGCGGGAACTGTTGCCGATTCGCACGGCATTCCCTTTTGATCCCGACGGTCGGAAGCCGTCGTTGCGGAACCTTGCGCGGGGCAAAATTAACCTTTTTTTGCGAGATTGCCGCGTTCGTGCATGCAATTCCGCCAAAAAGATTATCTTTGCGATGTATTGCAGGCACCTGAAAGCGATGGAAACGACCGTGGAAGAACAGATCGCGATCACGCCCTCGCTGTGCGAGGCGGTCGCGCGGCTCATGCCGCAGCTCTCCGCGCACCGGTGCGCACCCTCCGCCGGGCTGCTGCGGCGGCTCTGCGCGTCGCCCGCGGCGGCGCTGCTCGTTGCGCGGCAGGACGGCCGCATCGTCGGAATGCTGACCCTGGCGTGGTACGACGCCCCCTCGGGCCGCAAGGCGTGGATCGAGGATGTGGTCGTCGATGCCGCGGCGCGCGGAAGCGGCGCGGGCGAGGCGCTGGTGCGTGCGGCGCTCGAACGGGCGCGCCGGGAAGAGGCCGACTGCGTGATGCTCACCTCGTCGGCGGCCCGCACGGCGGCCCGGAGCCTGTATCGGAAAGTGGGATTCGTGGAGGCGGAGACCTCGGTCTTCACCCTTAAAAGAGAGAAAATATGAAGAGATTTCTGAAAATTACGGCAACGGTGGTGGCCGTGGTGCTGGTGGTGGCGATCGTCACGCCGCTGCTGCTGCGCGGCAAGATCGGCGACATCGTCAAGCGTGAGGCCAATGCGATGCTGGCGGCACGGCTCGACTTCGAGAAGCTGGACATCAGCCTGCTGCGCAACTTTCCCAATGCGTCGCTGAACCTCAAGGGGCTGACGCTCGTCGGGACGGACCGTTTCGAGGGCGACACGATCGTTGCGGCCCGGCGCATTACGGTTGTCGTGAACCTCATGTCGCTCGTGGGCGACGAGGGCTTCGAGGTGCGCAAGATCATCCTCGCCTCGCCCGCCCTGCATGCGCACAAGCTGGCCGACGGTGCGGTCAACTGGGATGTGATGAAGCCTTCGGAGCCGGCCGACACGACCGCTGCGGAGGAGTCCGCCCCGTCGTCGTTCCGCCTTTCGGTGCGTGACTTCCGCCTGACGGATGCCGTCATCCGCTACGAGGACGACTCGACGGGCATGGAGCTGCGGACGGCACCCCTCTCGCTGCGTCTTTCGGGCGACATGTCGGCCGAAAGCACACAGCTCGATCTCGACCTGCTGGCCGGGGGCGTTGACTTCACGCAGGGCGGGGTGCCGCTGCTGCACGACGCCGAGCTGGCCCTCGATGCCGAGATCGATGCCGATCTGGCCGAGGGGCGCTTCACCTTCTCGCGCAACACGCTGCGGCTGAATGCCATCGAGATGCGTCTCGACGGCTGGGTGCAGCAGGTCGGCGATGCGCTGGCGATGGACGTCAGTGCCGGATGCAGCGAGGTTCGCTTCAAGGACCTGCTCTCGCTCATCCCGGCCTTCTACAAGCATGAATTCCGCAGTCTGGCGGCGTCGGGCGAGCTTTCGATGGAGCTCTGGGCGCGCGGCCAGATGCACGGGGCGCAGCTCCCGGCCTTCGAGCTGAAGACCGAGGTGCACAACGGCAGCTTCCAGTACTCCTCGCTGCCGAAGGCCGTGACGGACATCAACATCGCGGCCAAGGTCTCCAATGCGGGCGGCGAACTGGACAAGACCGAGGTTGAGATCTCGGAATTCGGTCTGAAGATGGCCGGCAACTCCCTCTCGGCCACGGGCTACGCCACGAACCTCATGAGCGATCCCACGTTCCGGGCGACGCTCTCCGGACGGGTCGATCTGGGGGCCATCCGCGAGGTCTATCCGCTGGAGAAGGGGATCGACCTGGCGGGCCGCATCGCAGCGTCGATGAAACTCTCGGGACGCATGTCCGACGTCGAAAGCGGACGCTACGAGCGCATCTCGGCGTCGGGATCGCTCGTCGTCGAGCAGCTCGGACTGCACGTGCAGCAGCTGCCCGAGGTCTTCATCCGGCGGGCTGCCGCCACGATCTCGCCGCAGGCCATGACTCTGGGCGAGTTCGGCGTCACGGTGGGCGGCAGCGATCTGTCGGCCACCGGACAGCTGACGGGCTACCTGGGGTACCTGATGCGCGGCGAGCAGCTTGCGGGCCGCCTCTACGTGAAGTCCGACCTGCTCGATCTGAACGAAATCCGGGCGGCCGTTCCCGCCGACGCCGAAGCGGAGTCCGCCGAAGCGGAGAAGCCGGCCGAAGAGGCCGCCGCGGCGCCCGCGCAGGCCATCGTTGTGCCGAAGAATCTGAATCTCTCGCTCAATGCCGAGCTGAAGAAGGTGCTCTTCGAGAAGATGGTCATTACGGATATTGCGGGCGAGATGTCCGTAGCCGGCGGCACGCTGTCGCTCGACCGGCTGGGGTTGCAGCTCTTCGGCGGCAAGGCATCGGCCTCGGGACGCTACTCCACGGCGGCCGATCCCGCGCATCCGACCCTCTCGCTTGCGGCCTCGATCGCGAAGGCCTCCTTCCCCCGGACCTTTGAGGAGATCGAGGCGGTGCGTCAGCTGGCGCCGATCTTCGAGAAGGCGAGCGGCGACTATTCGCTCTCGATCGACATGCGGACGACGCTCGATGCCGCGATGTCGCCCGACCTCATGTCGCTGACGGCGCAGGGCGAGCTCAGCTCCGAGAATGTCAGCGTGGAGGGGGTCGAGGCCTTCGACAAGCTGGCCGACCTGCTGAAGAACGACAAGCTGCGCCGCATCGAGGCGCGCGATCTGAAGATCCGCTTCTCGATCAAGGACGGGCGCGTTACCACGGAGCCTTTCGACCTGAAGATGGGTGACGTGAATGTCAACATGTCGGGCACCACGGGGCTCGACCGGACGATCGACTACACGGCGAAGGTGACTCTTCCGGCCGGTGTGGGCGGCGTGCTGGGTGCGGTCAACGTCGGTATCGGCGGCACGTTCACCTCGCCGAAGATCACGCTGGGCGTGCAGGAGACGGTCGAGCAGGTGGTCTCGAATGTTGTCTCGGAACAGATAGACAACCTGACGGGCGGCCGCGGCGGCCTGCTCTCGGACGATACGCAGACGCGGGCAGCCGCCCTGCGCGAGGAGGCGCAGCGGGCGGGCGAAAAGCTCGTCGAGGCGGCCGAGACGCAGCGGCAGAAGCTCGTCGATGCCGCGGCCAAGAAGGGGGCGCTGGCGAAGATCGCGGCCGAAGCGGCCGGCGACGCCCTGGTGGATGAGGCGAAAAAGCAGTCCAAGGCACTTCTGGAGGAGGCCGAGAAGCAGATTCAGAAACTCACGCTGGAGGCGGAATCCGGCGCGCAGCAGTAGTCCGGGATTTCTTTTCCGGGGTTCCTTTGTAACAGTTCGGGCCGGGGAGTATCGTGCGATACTCCCCGGCCCGAATTTTTCCGTGCGGCGCACCTCCCGCGGGGCCCTTCCGTGCGTTTCCGGGCCCTTCAAGCCCCTCGCGGCCCCTTCGGGGCGATCCGTGCGGCTCCTTCCGCTCCGCGTGCGGTCTCTGCGGCCCGTCTGTTCGGCGCGTGATTTCTGCGGCCTTCCCTCCGTTCCGAGCACGGTTTTCGCGACCCTTCCGTTCCGCGCGCGATTCGTGCGGCCTCTTTCGGCTCCGAGCACGGTTTTCGCGACCCTTCCGTTCCGCGCGCGATCCGTGCGGCCTCGCCCCGTGAGTTCGCGGGCTGGGCCTGTGCGTGTCGGCGCGCGCGGCGGCCTTACTTCGGCCGGATGTAGCTTTGCAACGCCTCGACATACTCCGCAAAGGCGTCGCGCCCCGCATCGGTGATGCGGCAGACCGTGCAGGGCATCTTGCCCCGGAAGGTCTTTTCCACGGTGATGTAGCCCGCCCGGGACAGCTTGTCCAGCTGCACGGAGAGGTTGCCGGCCGTGGCGCCGGTCTGCTGGCGGATGAAGACGAAGTCGGCGTTTTCGACCCCGATGAGGATCGACATCACGGCCAGCCGCAGCTCCGAGTGCAGCAGCGGATTAAGCTCCCTGAACATGGCGGTGCGGTTTTGCCTTCGCTGTAGCGTCCGGCCCGGGATGCGGACTTCGGGCGGCGAGGCGGGTTTGTCGGGGTTCCGACGGGGAACCCGTATGGCGTGCGGTCTGCATGGTCACTTCGTTTCGCGGCGGTTCTGGTAGTTGATGATGTGCCCCGGGATGATCATCATGACGACGAAGATCGCCGCAAAGATCAGAATCTCGTTGTGCAGCGCGAGGAAGCCCTCTTGCCCCGGAACGGCCTGCGACGCAAACCGCGACTTCATTGCGAAGTCGTTGAAGGCGAAGAGCGTCGAGAGCGCCATGCCGAGCAGCCCGCTGACGGCGTAGACCTTCGAGCGGACGATCAGTCCCGTGGCGGCCGTCCCGATTGCCATCGTGAGCGCGATCATCATGAAGAGGCTCGTGCGGTAGAGCCATCCGTGGAAGAGGCAGATCACGAAGATCGGGATGAGCGCCAGCGAGCAGACGAGCCACAGGGCGTTGACGATGCGGTCGATCTCGGTGCGGGGCTCGGTGCTCTTTTTCGCGGGGAAAAGGCGCATCAGCACCACGCCGAGCACGGGGATCAGAAACCAGCTCAGCGACCATTCGGGATCGGCCCCGTTGATCCGCATAAGGTAGTTGAACAGCGAGATTGCCACGGTGGTGTAGCCCCAGACGAGGAACGGGCGTCCGGCGTTGTGCTCGAGCCGCCGGCGCGTGTTGCGGATCATGCGCGTGATGAGTTCGATGCTCTCCTGCGCGTCGAGTTTTCTCTCTTCCATTATGCGGTGCGTTTTGGAATTTGCGGGTTGGGTTTGCGGTTATTTCCCGTTGCCGGGTTGCGGTGCGGAAGCCTGCTGGGGAGTGCCGTCCGCGGCCTTCGGGCCGAAATCGTAGCGGAGTTCGACAGACATCTCCTCCGCGGGGTCGTCGCGGCGGATCACGAACGAACCGACCCCTTCATCCGGCGTACCGTCGTCGCGGCAGTCGAGCCGGTAGTTGCCGTTTTCGTCGTGCAGCACGTAGAGCATGGCCGAGTCGGCGCGGATCGGGCCGGGCTCGATGACCGCCTGCCCGGCGGCGGGTTGTTCCATGCCCTGCCGGTGCGTGTTGTCCGCACCCTGAAGAGTCCAGAGGACGAGCCCCCGGTCGGAGCGCAGCCCCGTAATCGTGATTTTCGGATTTTCGGCTGCGGCCGCCGCGCCGAGCAGCAGGGCCGCACAAGTCAGTATTCGTTTCATGGCGGTGGGGATTGGGTGTTGTGTGTCGGGTTATTTGGCCTCGTCTTCCTCTTCGTCGCAACCGACCAGGTGGAAGAGCAGGGGCAGCAGCAGGGCAAGGCCCCAGCCTCCGGCTACCCACGCTACCCACCAGTAGTGGGGCGACGTCAGGGCATTGACCAGTGTGAGGAATCCGCAGATTACGGCATAGGTAATGACGTTGCGCGCGAAGCTGCGTGCGAATCGGGCGCGGCGGTCGTTACGGGCAGTTTGTATCGTCTCCATGGCTTTTGGTTTGTGAGCGGGGCTCGGTTCGTATTTCTGATGCAAATATAAAGTAGTTTATTTTATAAACCAAATTTTCAGATGAAAAATTTCTGCCGGGGTTTGGCATTTTGTTTTTGTCCGGTGGGGAGACTGTATGAAACGGGACTTTCGGCGGCGGAAGCAGGGTCCGTCCCCTCTTTTCCCGCGTCAAACGAGAGTGCGGATTCGTGGTGCCGCCATGGGCGGCATTATTTTATTTGGCAACGCACCTCGATATCCATTACCTCTTCTTCTCCCGCATGGCGGGTCCCGACCTGGTTCCGATGGCGGAGAAGCGGACGGAGGGCTGAAAGCGAGAGCGGCGGGGACGGTTTGCTTGCAAACCCGCGCAGTCGCCCGACGCCGCTTTCAGACGTCCGGACGCCGACATCGGAATCGGTCGGGTGGCTTTTGCTGCTTTTCGCCATCGAAAAGCAGGGAAAAAAAGAGTTTTTTCCGAAAGGCGTAAAAGGACTTCGAGAGGCTTTTTGCTGCTTTTCGCCACCGAAAAGCAGAGGAAAAGAAAAAAGATTGTTCATGTACTTTTGAGGCCAAAAGTACCAAAAGCCTCCGCACGACGTTTTCCGCGGGAGTGCGCGAGCCGCGGCGCTGCACGGGGCGCGCAAGATCAGGCCTATGTGCCACCCCGTGACGGACGCGCCGCAGCCCGCACCCTCTTTTTCCGCGTCAAACGAGAGTGCGGATTCGTGGTGCCGCCACGGGCGGCAAAGGATATTGACAATACAAATTCCGGTCTCCGGCAGAGGGCTACTCCCTTGCCACGATCTTCTGCCACTCGGGGTGGCGCTCGATGTAGCGGACGACATACGAACACTCCGGCACGATGCGCAGCCCCCGTGTGCGGATCTCCTCCAGTACGGCCTGCGTGAGTGCCGCGGCGATGCCGCCGCCGCGCAGTTCTTCGGGGACTATCGTGTGAGTCAGCGCCAGTGCGCCGGGCCGCTCTTCGTATTCGATGTAGGCGCGGTGTCCGTCGATCTCGAAAAAGTAGCGCCGTGCGGCCGCGTCGTGCAGCAGGGTGTAGGGGGTGTTCTCCATAGGGATGTCGATTTTTTGCGAAGATACTTCAAATTCGGTTCCGTTGTCGTACCTTTGCCTGCGTCATGGAGGATTTTTCCGACATATTGCTCGACTGGTACGCCCGCTGCGGGCGCGACCTGCCGTGGCGCCGCACGCGCGATCCCTACCGCATCTGGCTCTCGGAGGTCATTCTCCAGCAGACGCGCGTGGCGCAGGGGCTGGACTACTACCGGCGCTTTGTCGAGCGCTTCCCCGACGTGCGGGCGCTGGCCGCGGCCTCGGAGGACGAGGTGCTCAAGCTGTGGCAGGGGCTGGGCTACTACAGCCGGGCCCGCAACCTGCATGCCGCGGCGCGGCAGGTCGTCGCACGGTTCGGCGGGGTGTTCCCCGCGGAGGTGAGCGCCGTGCGCTCACTGCGCGGCGTGGGTGACTATACGGCCGCGGCGATCTGCTCGGCGGCGTGGAATGTGCCCTGCGCCGTTGTCGACGGCAATGTCTACCGCGTGCTGGCACGGCTGTTTGACCTGGAGACCCCGATCGACACGGCGGCTGGGAAGCGGGCCTTTGCCGAGCTGGCGCAGCGGCTGCTCGACCGGGAACGTCCGGGACTGTACAATCAGGCGATCATGGATTTCGGGGCGTTGCAGTGCACCCCCGCACAGCCGCAGTGCGGCGACTGCCCCTTCGGGGTGCGTTGTCTGGCCCGTGCGGCCGGGAGCATCGCCGCACGTCCCGTCAAGCGGGGACGCACGCAGACGCGCGACCGCTGGTTCAACTACCTGCACGTCACCTGCGGGGAGCGGACGGTGCTGTGCCGCCGCGGTGCGGGCGACATCTGGCAGGGGCTTTACGAGTTCCCGATGGTGGAGACCCCCGCCGCCGCGGAGTTCGGCGATTTGATCGCGACGGAGCCGTTCCGGCGCTGGGTCGGGCCGTCGTGGCACCTGGTGCGGAGCGTTGCGATGCCGCGCCACCAGCTTTCACATCAGACCCTTCATGCGACCTTTTACCGGATCGAGGTTCCGGAGCTGACGCCCGATGCGGCCGCAGCCGCCGTGCCGACGTCGGCACTCGGCGAATATGCCGTGCCGCGCCTGCTCGACCGTTACCTGACGAGCTGCCAGATGTAGAGGGCGTAGATCACGAGGAAGATCACCCCCTCCCAGCGGTCCACGGCCCTGCGGCGGAACGTGAAGGCCGTCAGGAAGAGGAGCAGCGACGTGAGGATCACCACCGCGAGGTCGGTCGTCGTGATGCCGCCCATGGTCAGGGGGTTGATCGTGGCGCTCAAACCCAGAATCAGCAGGATGTTGGCGATGTTCGAGCCGATGACGTTGCCCAGCGCCATGTCGGCCTTGCCCTTGACGAGCGAGACGACCGACGAGGCCAGTTCGGGCAGCGACGTGCCGCCCGCCACGAGCGTGATGGCGATGACCGACTCGCTGACGCCCAGCTGCCGGGCGAGTGCCGTGGCGCTGTCGAGGAAGAGCTCGCCGCCGAAGACCAGCCCGGCCAGGCCGCCGACGATCATCACCGCGGCGAGCCATGCCGCCATCGGGGCCTTCGCGCCTTCGGCCGGTGTCTCCTCGGTGCGCCCGGCGGCGCGGATCGTGTACCACATCAGCGCGACGTAGAGTATGAGCATCAGGATGCCGTCGCCGCGGCCCAGCCGGTCGGTCGGGCCGAGGTGCAGCAGGGCGTCCGACGCCAGTACGAAGAGCAGCAGCGAGACGACCATGCCGATCGGAATGTCGCGGCGGATGGTGCTGCGCGTGAGGGGCAGCGGGCGGATCAGGGCGCAGATGCCCAGGATGACGAAGACGTTGAAGATGTTCGAGCCGACGATGTTGCCGATCGCCACGTCGCTCTTGCCGGCAATGGCCGAGAGCACGGAGACCACCAGTTCGGGGGTCGAGGTGCCGACGGCGACGATCGTCAGACCGATGATGAATTCCGGAACGCGCAGCCGCTGGGCCACGGCCGCGGAGCCGTCCGTCAGAAAGTTCGCGCCGGCGAGGATCAGCCCCAGGCCGACGATAAGAAGCAGAATATCCATTGTGTTACAGCGTTTTTTGGGCTTTCGGAAGGTTTATGCGAGCAGCAGCAGGCTGACGGCCATCAGGGCCATGCCGGCCACGACGCCGTAGATCGACGTGTGGGCCTCGCCGTACTCGCGGGCGGCGGGCAGCAGCTCGTCGATCGAGATGAAGACCATGATGCCGGCCACGGCGGCGAGGATGCAGCCCATGAGCGTCGGCGTCATGAAGGGCATGAGCACGAGGTAGGCGAGCAGCGCCCCCACGGGCTCGGCGAGCCCCGAGAGCAGCGACAGCAGGAAGGCCCTGCGGCGGTTGCCCGTGGCGTAGTAGACCGGCACCGAGACGGCGATGCCCTCGGGGATGTTGTGGATGGCGATCGCCACGGCGATGGCGGCGCCGAGCGTCACGTCGTCGACGGCCGAGGCGAAGGTGGCGATGCCTTCGGGAAAGTTGTGGATGCCGATGGCCAGCGCCGTGAGCAGCCCCATGCGCATGAGCTTCGTATTGCGGGGCCGCGCCTCCATCTCCTCGACGCTGTGCGCCTCGTGTGGGTTTTCGACCGAGGGGACGAGGCGGTCGATGATGCCGATGAGCAGAATGCCCGCGAAGAAGGCCGCCACGGTGACGGCGCCTCCCGCGCGCGAGCCCCATTCGGCGGCGAGCGTCGCGTTGGCCTGCTGGAAGAGCTCGACGAACGAGACGTAGACCATTACGCCGCCCGACAGGCCGAGCGAGAACGACAGCAGCCGCTTGTTCGTGCGGCGGGCGAAGAAGGCGATGGCGCTGCCGATGCCCGTCGCCAGTCCGGCGCCGAGCGTGAGCAGCAGGGGTATGAGAATGTTCTGTTCCATAAGTGTCTCCTCTGCGGGACGGGACGGCCGCTTGTCCGAGCCGGCTCCGTCCGCCGTTTTCGGGCAAAGATAGTGCTTTTTGCGGGAATCACACTCCCCGAAAGCGGGGATTTCCGCGGGACGGGGCCGCCGAAGGGCCGGATGGTGCGCAGGCGCCTGCCGACGGGACCTCGGACCCGGGTCCGCTCCGGATCGAGCGGAGACCGTCTGCCGCGACGGGCGGGATGCCGCGCCGGCCTGGCGGAAAAATTTTTCGTTGCAAAGGTTTGCACGCTCCGCGAAAAAGCCTTACCTTTGTAACCGATTATGGCTACCCCGTATCCTATGAATTGCAACCACGACATCCTCTCGGCGCAGTTTTTCCGGCTGCACGACTATTGGTCGGGTTTTCAGTCTGCGGCGGATACGGGTATTATTATTGTCTTATTAGGGTAACTGTTTTTCGGTTGCCCTATTTTTTTGCGCTCCGGCGCCTGATCTTATGAGAACCGTTTACACCGAAGCCCGGATCTACCGCGGCGGCCGCTTCGACGAGGGGTCGCTGGCCGTCGAGCAGGGACGCATCGTCCCCGCCGGCACGCCGCGCGCCGACGACCGCGTCGTCAGCCTGCGGGGATTGTGGGTCGTCCCGGGGCTTGTGGACGTGCATGTGCACCTGCGCGAGCCGGGCTTCCCGCAGAAGGAGACCATCGCCACCGGCACCGCCGCCGCCGCACGCGGCGGCTACACCGCGGTCTGCTCCATGCCCAACCTCAATCCGGCGCCCGATTCGCTGGAGGCGCTGCACGTGCAGACCGACCTGATCCGCCGCGACGCCGTGGTGCGCGTGCTGCCCTACGGCTGCATCACGAAGGGGCAGCGCGGCTGCGGCACCCTGGCCGACCTGGAGGCGCTGGCGCCCGAGGTCGTCGGCTTCTCGGACGACGGACGCGGCGTGCAGTCCGCCGAACTCATGGAGGAGGCGATGCGCCGCGCCGCGGCCCTTCACAAGCCGATCGTGGCCCACTGCGAGGTCGACGAGCTGCTGCACGGCGGCTACATTCACGACGGCGTCTACTGCCGCGAACACGGCCACCGCGGCATCTCGTCCGAGAGCGAGTGGCGGCAGGTCGAACGCGACATCGAGCTGGCGGCCCGCACCGGGTGCCGGTACCACGTCTGCCACGTCTCGACGCGGGAGAGCGTCGAGCTGGTGCGGCAGGCCCGGGCCCGGGGATTGCGCGTGAGCTGCGAGACGGCGCCGCACTACCTGCTGCTCTGCGACGAGGAGCTGCGCGAGGAGGGGCGCTTCAAGATGAACCCGCCGATCCGCAGCCGCGAGGACCGCGCGGCGCTCATCGCCGGCATTCAGGACGGCACGATCGAGGTCATCGCCACGGACCATGCACCCCACACGGCCGAGGAGAAGCTGCGCGGCCTGGCCCGCAGCGCCATGGGCATCGTGGGGCTCGAGTGCGCCTTCCCGCTGCTCTACGAGTACCTCGTGCGGCGGGGCGTCATCACGCTCGAGCGTCTCGTGGAGCTCATGTCTGTGAATCCGCGCCGGCTCTTCGGCCTGGGCGGCGGACGGCTCGAAGAGGGTGATGCGGCCGACTTCACGGTGCTCGACCTCGATGCGGCCTGGGAGATCGAGCCGGCCGCCTTCCGCTCGAAGGGGCGCGCCACGCCCTTTGCCGCGTGGCCCGTGCACGGACGCGCCGTGCTCACGGTCGTGGGCGGACGGCCGGTTTACGAAGACGAAACGATGAAAACCATTCGATAATGAAACCCTACACCAAAAAAATTGTCCTGGAGAACGGCCGTGAATTCTACGGCTACGGCTTCGGGGCGGATCGGGAGTCGATCAACGAGATCGTCTTCAACACCTCGATGGTCGGTTATCAGGAGATCATCTCCGACCCCTCGTACACGGATCAGGCGGTGGTGATGACCTACCCGCTGATCGGCAACTACGGCACGGCCGAGGAGGACTACGAGACGAAGTTCCCGACCATCGGCGGCATGATCGTCCGCGAGTACAACGACATCCCGTCGAACTTCCGCTACACGCGCACGCTCAACGAGGTGTTCGAGGAGATGGGCATTCCCGCCATCTCGGGTGTCGACACGCGCGCCCTGACGCGCATCATCCGCGACGAGGGGTCGCAGAAGGTCATCATGACCGACGCCTCGACCCCCCACGAGGAGGCGATGCGGCGGCTGCGCGCCTACGAGCTGCCGCACGACATGGTGGCGCGCGTGAGCTGCAAGAAACGCTGGTTCTCGCGCACGCCCAACCACCGCTTCGACGTGGTGGCCATCGACTGCGGCATCAAGTACAACATCATCCGCTGCCTGAACCAGAAGGGATGCAACGTGACGGTCGTGCCCTACGACGCGACCGTGGAGGAGATTCTGGCCTTCCGTCCCGACGGCATCTTCCTCTCGAACGGTCCGGGCGACCCGACCGACGTCGAGCCGGTGATCGAGAAGGTGCGGGCGCTGAAGGGCCGTCTGCCGATCTTCGGCATCTGCATGGGCCATCAGATGGTGGCGCTGGCCTACGGTGCGCGGACCTTCAAGATGAAGTTCGGCCACCGCGGCGGCAACCACCCCGTGAAGTGCCTCACGACGGGCCGGATCGAGATCACGAGCCAGAACCACAGCTACGCCGTGGACATCGACTCGCTGAAGGGCACGCCGCTGCGGCTCACGCACGTCAACCTGCTGGACAACACGGCCGAAGGGGTCGAGTGCCCCGAGGAGATGGTCTTCTCGGTGCAGTACCACCCCGAGAGCGCCCCGGGTCCGCAGGACAGCACCTATTTGTTCGACAAGTTCATTAAAATGATGGAGGAGCACAAAAATGCCTAAGAGAAGAGATATCAACAAGGTGATGGTCATCGGCTCGGGCCCGATCGTCATCGGCCAGGCCGCGGAGTTCGACTACGCGGGCACGCAGGCCTGCATGGCCCTTCGCGAGGAGGGCTACGAGGTCGTGCTGGTGAACTCGAACCCGGCGACGATCATGACCGACACGCACATCGCCGACAAGGTCTACATGGAGCCGCTGACGCTGGAGTACGTGGCCAAGATCATCCGCTACGAGCGTCCCGACGCCATCGTCCCGGGACTGGGCGGACAGACGGGTCTGAACCTGGCGGTGCAGCTGGCCAAGAAGGGCATCCTCCAGGAGTGCCAGGTCGAGATTCTGGGTACGTCGTTCGAGTCGATCGAGCGCGCCGAGGACCGCGAGCTCTTCAAGGAGCTGTGCCAATCGCTGGGCGAACCGGTGCTGCCGTCGGAGGTCGCCTGCACGGTCGACGAGGCCGTGGCGATCGCCTCGCGCATCGGCTATCCCGTCGTGCTGCGCCCCGCCTTCACGCTGGGCGGCACGGGCGGCGGCTTCGCCGACAACGAGCAGGAGCTGCGCGAGATGATGCGCAACGCCCTGTTCCTCTCGCCCGTGCACCAGGTGCTCATCGAGAAGAGCATCAAGGGCTACAAGGAGATCGAGTACGAGGTGATCCGCGACCGCAACGACACGGCCATCGCCATCTGCAACATGGAGAACATCGACCCGGTGGGCATCCACACGGGCGACTCGATCGTTGTGGCCCCGAGCCAGACGCTCACCAACCGCGAGTACCAGATGCTGCGCGACTCGGCGCTGAAGATCATCCGCGCGCTGAAGATCGAGGGCGGCTGCAACGTGCAGTTCGCGCTCGACCCCCTCTCGTTCAAATACTACCTGATCGAGGTCAACCCCCGTGTCTCGCGTTCGTCGGCCCTCGCGTCGAAGGCCTCTGGATACCCCATCGCGCGCGTCAGCGCCAAGATCGCCGTGGGCCTGACCCTCGACGAGATCCGCATTGCCAACACGCCGGCCTCGTTCGAGCCGACGCTCGACTACGTGGTGACGAAGATCGCCCGCTTCCCCTTCGACAAGTTCTCCGACGCCTCGAACAAGCTCGGCACGCAGATGAAGGCCACGGGCGAGGTGATGGCCGTGGGCCGCACGATCGAGGAGTCGCTGCTCAAGGCCGTGCGGTCGCTCGAGACGGGCGTCTGCCACATCTACCACAAGAAGTTCGACACGTGGTCGAACGACGAGCTGCTCGCCTACATCAAGGACGGCACGGACGACCGCCTCTATGCCATCGCGCAGCTCATCCGCGGGGGCATCGACCTGGTGCTGATCTACAACCGCACGAAGATCGACATGTTCTTCCTCGAGAAGTTCAAGAACATCGTCGAGTTCGAGCGCGTCGTGCGCGACCATCCGATGGACGTCGAGACGCTGCGCGACGCCAAGCGCATGGGCTTCAGCGACAAGTACATCGGCCAGCTGTGGGGCCTCTCGCAGCACGAGATGTACCGCCTGCGCGAGCGCAACGGCATCTTCCCCGTCTACAAGATGATCGACACGTGCGCCAGCGAGTTCTCCTCCTACGTGCCCTACTTCTACTCGACCTACGAGACCGAGAACGAATCGGTCGTGAGCGACAAGCAGAAGATCGTCGTGCTCGGTTCGGGCCCGATCCGCATCGGACAGGGCGTCGAGTTCGACTACTCGACCGTCCACGCCATCTGGTCGATCCGCAAGGCGGGCTACGAGGCGATCATCATCAACAACAACCCCGAGACCGTCTCGACGGACTACACGACCAGCGACAAGCTCTACTTCGAGCCGCTGACGGTCGAGGACGTGATGAACGTCATCCACCTCGAGCACCCGAAGGCGATCGTCGTCTCGCTGGGCGGCCAGACGGCCATCAACCTCGCCGAGCCGCTCGCCGAGCTGGGTGTGCCGATCATCGGCACCGACTGCGAGGCGATCCGCAACGCCGAGGACCGCGGCTGCTTCGAGAAGATCATGGAGGAGCTGCAGATCCCGCAGCCCGAGGCCGAGGCGGTGACGGACATCGAGGCGGGCGTGCGCGCCGCGGCCCGCATCGGCTATCCGGTGCTCGTGCGCCCGAGCTACGTGCTGGGCGGCCGCGCCATGCAGATCGTCTCGAACGAGGAGCGCCTGCGCCACTACCTGCAGACGGCCGTCGAGGTCAACGAGGACTCGCCGGTGCTCGTCGACCGCTACATCATGGGCAAGGAGCTCGAGGTCGACGCCATCTGCGACGGACACGACGTCTTCATCCCCGGTATCATGGAGCATGTCGAGCGCACGGGTATCCACTCGGGTGACTCGATCAGCGTCTACCCGACGTTCAGCGTCGGCGAGAAGGCCAAGCGCAAGATCATCGACTACACGGTGCGGCTGGGTCTGCGCATCGGCATCGTGGGTCTGTACAACATCCAGTTCATCCTCGACGGCGAGGAGGATGTCTACGTCATCGAGGTCAACCCGCGCTCGTCGCGCACGGTGCCCTTCCTCTCGAAGTCCACGGGCGTGCAGATGGCCCACATCGCCACGCAGGTGATCCTCGGCCATTCGCTGCGCGAGCAGGGCATCACCGAGGTCTACGGCCGGGAGAAGGAGCGCTGGTACGTCAAGGCCCCGGCCTTCTCCTTCGCGAAGATCCGCGGCATGGACTCCTACCTCTCGCCCGAGATGAAGTCCACGGGCGAGGCGATCGGCTACGACGACAAGCTCACGCGCGCCCTCTACAAGGCGCTGCAGGCCACGGGCATGAACGTCTCGAACTACGGCACGATCTTCGTCACGATCGCCGACCACGACAAGGAGCAGGCGCTGCCGCTCGTGCGCCGCTTCTACGACCTGGGCTTCAACATCGAGGCAACGACCGGCACGGCCGAATTCCTGCGGCGGCACGGCATCCGCACGCGCACGCGCCGCAAGTTGAGCGAGGGCAGCTCGGAGATCATCGACGCGCTGCGCCAGGGCCATGTCAGCTACGTCATCAACACGATCGACATCAACCAGCACAACACGCGTCTGGACGGCTACGAGATCCGCCGCACGGCCGTCGAGAACAACGTGACGGTCTTCACGGCGCTCGAGACGGTGAAGGT
>LBJMR02800__coassemble_305_pt1 | contig 42936 bp, 34 predicted proteins | sample LBJMR02800__metabat2_low_PE_051 | metagenome-assembled genome bin LBJMR02800
ATGCCCATGAACAAGCAGATCAAGATCACGGGCGAGACGATCTACCTCTTCGCGCCGCTGGCCTACCGGCTGGGGCTCTACTCGATCAAGAGCGAGCTGGAGGACCTCTGCATGAAGTACCGCTTCCCGCAGCAGTACGAGGAGATCACCAAAAAACTCCAGGAGAGCGAAGCCTCGCGCCGGGAGTTCATCGACAAGTTCAACGCCCCGATCATCGCGGCGCTCAACCGCGACAACTTCAACTACGAGATTTCGGGCCGCGTGAAGAGCGTCTACTCGATCTGGAGCAAGATGCAGCGCAAGCAGATACCCTTCGAGGAGATATACGACCTGTTTGCCATCCGCATCGTCTTCAAGCCGCTGCCGTTCCCGTCGGAAAAGACCCAGTGCTGGCAGATCTACTCGACGATCACCGACATCTACACCCCCAAGCCCGACCGGCTGCGCGACTGGATCTCGATGCCCAAGGCCAACGGATACGAGGCGCTGCACGCAACGGTCATGGGACCCGACGGCGTGTGGGTCGAGGTTCAGATCCGCACGCAGCGCATGGAGGAGATCGCCGAACGGGGATTCGCCGCACATTGGAAGTACAAGCATGCGACGATCTCGCAGGACGAGGACGAATTCGACAAGTGGCTCAAGCAGATCCGCGCGGCGCTGAACAGCCCGACGGAGAACGCCGTGGACTTCCTGGACAACTTCAAGTTGTCGCTCTATACATCGGAAATCGTGGTATTTACGCCCAAGGGCGAAGCGCGCAAGATGCCCTACGGCGCCACGGCCCTCGACTTCGCCTACGACATCCACTCGAAGATCGGCAACAACGCCATCAGCGCGAAGATCAACCACAAGCTCGAACCGATCACCACGCAGATCAACAGCGGCGACCAGATCGAGATCATCACGGCCGACAATGCACGGCCCAAGCCCGAATGGCTCGACATCGTCACCACGGCAAAGGCCAAGACGGCAATCAAGAGCTTCCTCAAGCGCGAGCGGCAGAACAACATCGAACGGGGCATGCAGATGCTCGAGGAGAAGATGAAGTCGCTGAACATCAACCTCAGCGGCCGCGTCCTGCGCAAGATCATCCCCATCTACGAATGCAGCAACAAGGAGGAGCTCTACAGCAAGATCGGCGCCGGCATCGTCTCGCTGGACGATCTGGAAAAGGTGCTGAAGATCAACTCCAAGAGCAAGATACTGAAGTTCTGGACCCTCTTCATCCCGAAGAAGGAGAAGGACGAGGGTGACGAGACGGCCGACAGCGACACCGCACCCGACGGCACGGCCGCCGCCGAGCAGGGGGAGCCGCAGTTCGTGATGGCCGAATGCTGCAAGCCCATTCCGGGCGACAAGGTCGTGGGATACCGCGATCCCGCAACGGGCAACATCATCGTCCACAAGGCCACGTGCGACGAGCTGAACCGCCTGGCGGCACAGTTCGGCCGCAACATCGTCAAGGAGGAGATCAAATGGTCGCAGCACAAGGCCATGTCGTATCTGGTCACGGTCGAGCTGCGCGGCATCGACCGCATGGGCATCCTGCTCGATCTGGCGAAGGTCGTCAGCGGCGACTTCAGCATCAACATCCGCGAGATCAACATCCACAGCCACGACGGCATCTTCGAGGGCAGCATCAGCCTCTACGTCAAGGACGCGGAGAGCCTCTACGCCGTCATGGACCGGCTGCGCGGCATCAAGGGCATCGAGAGCGTCAAACGAACCATGAACTGACATTATGGAGGACTTCGGATCAATCATCTGGCTGCTGGTAGCCGTCGGCGCCCTGGTATTCAGCTCCAACTCCAAAGCCCGCAAACGGGCCCGGGAGGCGGCAAAACGCGCCAAAGAGTTTCAGGAAGAGGTCACCGGACGCGAAGCGTGGCCTTCGTGGGACACGCCGCAGCCGCCGAGACCCGAAGCGGATGAAACGACGGGGCGGCCCACGCCGTGGCCCGTTGTCCCGGCAGCTCCGGCCTCACCGGCCCGGCCGCCCCGGACACCCGAAACACCCCGGACTTCCGATGCGGCCCGCGGTGCAGCGCCCCGGCAAACCGCCGGCAAGGCACCCGAACCGGCACCGCAACCGACCTTCCGATCGACCTCCGAGATACCCGACACGGCTGCCGCAACGTCTGCTGCCGCGGCGGCTCCGGGCGGGAAACAGACGGGGCGCCCCATGACCAAAGGGGAGCTGATGTCCAAAAAACGGCAGCTGCTTGCCTCGATTGCAGCGCGCCACAACGGCGTCGGCGACGTCGTGCAATCGGTCAAAGAGGCGCACGAAAACGGGACGATCGCACCGGACCTTGCGACCGAGATACGCGAGGAGTTCGACCTGCGGCGCGCCGTGCTCTATTCCGAGATCATGAAACCCAAATTCGAGGAAGACTTCCGCTAAACCAACCGACATTACGACCGTGGACAGCCCGAACCATACGCCCACACCGCAGGAGACGCAATGGCGTGCAAGCGCCCTTGCACCCGAGAAGCTGCGGCGACAACTTAAACGGATCAACGCATTTCTGTGCTGCTACAGCGTCGCGGCGCTCGCCGGTGCGATTTTCCTGTACTGCGCCGTTGAGCCGTTCAACTGGGGCATACTGATCTGCATGCTTGCACCGCTCATCACCCTGCTTGTCGTCCGGATCAACATCAAACGGCTGCTGGCCGGAAAACAGCCCTACTGAAGCCGAACGGAAACACCATAAAAAGAGCATACCATGGCATCCATTTTTTCACGCATCATTGCGGGGGAGATTCCCTCCTACAAGGTCGCCGAAGACGACAACTACTACGCATTTCTCGACATCAATCCGCTGACGAAAGGCCATACGCTCGTCGTGCCGAAAAAGGAGGTGGACTACATCTTCGACCTCGACGACGAGACGCTCGCGGGCATGATCCTCTTTGCCAAGAAGGTGGCGACGAAAATCAAGCGCGAAATAGCGTGCGCAAGGGTAGCGGTCGTCGTGCTGGGCATGGAAGTCCCCCATGCACACATCCATCTGATCCCCATCCAGAGCGAAAACGACGTCGATTTCCACCGCGAAAAGCTCCATCTGACGCCGGAAGAGTTCCGCGAAATTGCCGATAAACTGGCCAGGTAGCGCGCTGTTTACAAATCTGCATTGCGCACATAATCAGCCGGGTAGTGAGTTATCAACACTATCCGGCTCCTTTTTATTTAACATAATGTATCGCCAATCCGAATAAACATGAAAAATTGTCGATAGCTGATTCGGAAAAGCAAAAAATCGCCGAATTTTTGTCGAAATAGGGTAGTAGTTTACAAATGTAAACAACGAAAATCCACCCTAATTTCCATTTATAATTACATTTGTAAAGAACAGATTGTCAATACAAATGTTAATAGTTACTTATGTAAATTCCCTCTCACGATGCGATTCGCGCCCTGCAGAGGAGTGCAACAGTAAAATCAAAAGATTAAACATACATACACAACACAATGAATACCAGCATTTACACTATTTATATAAAGTAAAACTTAATCAGAATACCTACATAAACGAAGAGAAGCCTCCATCACAGTATCCAAGATATATAAAACACATTAACTATATGAAATACCAGCAAAAATAGGAATTTATATCAAGTTATGCAGGATATGAATAGGTCGAGAGAATTTTAACCATATTTTGTTATTTACAGATGTAAACATTATCCACATCCATTAACATTTTACAAATGTAGATTTTTCTTGCTTTACAAAAGAAAACTCTTTATATTTGTAAAAAATTCCGTCGATGAAGGAAAAATTGCAGGAATTGCTCGACCGGGAGAATCTGCGGCCCGGGCAGCTGGCCGAACGACTCGATGTCAATCCGGCGAGCATCTCCCATATCCTCAAGGGACGCAACAAACCGGGAATCGAATTTCTGCAAAAAATTCTCCGCGCCTTCCCGAAACTCAACCCCGACTGGCTGCTGCTCGACTCCGCCCAGTACGAGCGCGACGGAGCGACCGCACCCTCCGGGGCCACCTCTTTCGGGCAAAATCCGGGGGCGACAGCCGGGCGGGCCGGCATCGGAACGGCCGGTCTCCAGCAAAGAGTCCCGGGAGCGCAGAACGGAGCGTCGTCTTCGGCGGCTCACGTCGCGAGTCCACACGCTGCCGCCGGGAATCCTTCGCTCTTCGATCAACCGGTCAATAGTGGCTCCACCCCGACCGCTTCGGGCAGCCTGTTCGCCGCCGGAGCATCCGGGACTCCCGGGGCGGGTATGCCGGACGGAGGATCCGCACACGACAAGGCGGTCAAGCGCGTCATCGTCCTCTATACCGACAACACGTTTGAAAGTTACACGCCGACGTCGCGATAATTCCGACCGGGAGGCCGTATCGCGCAAAATATCGCAATCTCGAAAGGGATAAAAACGGAGGGTCAGCGTTCAAAATAGGGATTCCAGCCCCCTGTAAGCGCGAAATACGGCATATCATGACCCGGTGACAAACCGGGGATTCCACGCGCAATCCGGAGAAATTCAGGGCATTTTACAGAATCGCCGCCCGAAAACACCGCAACCCGGAAACGCAATCGGGGAAAAGTTCCGAACCTATTAGCCATATTGTCGCCCGGGATGAAACGCAATCGGGGAAATCGGGAAAACTTTGCAGAAAACCGCCCGAATTGCCCGTCCGGAAACAAACACGTTCCGGAATTAGCGGGTTGTTTGTAAAATCGGCTTCCGGACCGACCGTCTTTACGGGTTGCTTACAGGGACGCAATGCTACCTGTTCTTGAAAAAGCAGAGGCCTCGTGCCGATCGGTAAATCAGGTGCAGCCACGCAGAATGCGCTGATGGATGAGGTAACAAGACCGCAGCAGCGAATCGAGGACGACGCAAGCGGAATCGACGCCGTAGACGAAGGTATCCGACCGCATCACGTAGGGTTTTTCAGCGCCTACGATGTCGACGATACGGAATCCGGTGATATGCATGCGGCGGATGATCCGCGAGGCGTTGAGGGAGCGAAATGCGCACGTGAATCGTTCGTAGGTGCGTTGCCAATCCTTTATGCCGTGCACATCGGCCCGCAGGTGGCAAATCCGTTCATCGGGCAAGAGGCGTTGCATGAGTTCAATATTTTGTTGGTACTGCTGGAGCAGGCGCGGGAAATATACATCGGTTTTGAGTTCGCGCACTCCGTTATACATTTGTAAAGGAACCCGCACGTAGCGCGGTTTGGATACGATTCTTGTTTTGAAAAGTACCGATGTATGCAATAATATTTACATTATGTTAAATTATAACAGAAAACAAGAGAAGATCGCACTCTACCGCTACAAGGACGTTTGCAACAAAAACCCACGGTTGCAGTTCAATGTCACTACGCAGTACGCCTATAAATTTGTTGCAAAAATCACAACAACACTCTAAAGGAATTCGGACGCGACACACGGTCAGATGCACTCCGAGCTAGAAAACCGCCACAAGCACGCCAATCAACACACAAGTCAATTAAAAGCTTGCTCCGCGTCACGAGCACATGGACTCAGCAGTAAGCAGTCACAGTACAACGATCAACACACAAGCACCGATTAAAAGCCTGCTCGCGCTGTGGACACATGGACTCTGCGGCAATCAGCTTCATAAGTCAATCTCAATCAACACTTTGTCTGCTGTCCGTCTGCCAAAAATCACCGTTGCGAACGTAAATACGCACACACGGGATCGGCAGGCATCACTAACTGCGACATAGATACATCGCACGAACAATCGACACGAAAAGCTGCTACCGGCCGATGGCCGGCGCGAGCCCCGCATGCAGAAACCGCGAGCATCTTCTCTGACGGACTCTGACAGGAGCCCGTGCAAACAACGCCCTACAAACGCCTGACAATCGCACGGCAACCAATGGAAAGTCAATCGATAAGCGTTTGACTACCCCCCAAACAATCATCAGCAAGCTCCCGGCATGCCCCCGGTAATCACCCCTCCCTAAAACAATAGACCACAGAACGGGGCCGGTAACAGGTTCGGCGATGCGCCAGACAACCACCACAGGTAATGGACATAAAAGAACCCTGCCGGACTCTGCAATGGGCCCGGCGAGGCCTCCGGCAACGACTTGTGACGGCTACAAATTATAGGAACAGTGCCCCTCCTCGTCGGCAAAGAAATAGGAGCCGTCCGGCAGGAACTTGACCCGGTACGCATTCAGCGTGGTCTTACTCAACGCATTCTTGAGCACCTGCGGGACATTGCCATGGTACTCGTATCCCCGTTCAAAACAGAGCACCGCACCATCTTCGGTCATCTGCGCGGTCCACAGCACACCGAAATCGCTCAAACCATCCTTAATCAGCCACATGATGTCCTGGTTTGAGGCTGCATAGTGGTTGCGCGACACGATGATCCAGTCGCCGCGATCGTTGAACGTGGCGGACGTGATAACCTCCTTGTTCTTGTTGTACTCCATCAGTTTCTCGGCCAGACCGTCCGGAATGTCGTTCCATTTGGTACCGTTGTCGCCGTAGAGGATCAGCCAGCGCCCGGCCTCCGTCAACTGCACGTCGTCGATATACTCGCCCGCATCGCTCAGCTGCTTGAGCGTGGCCGACAGGTTGCTCAACACACCGGACGCCGCATAGACGTTATACCCGCTCAGGGCCACGTTCCCCTGCTGGTCCGACAGGGCGACATTGCGGCAACTCCCCCACAGCTCGATCTGCTCCTTGATGTACGCCCGGTCATCCTGGGCCGACAGGGAGACGCTCACCAGGAGAAGCGGGCACAGCAGAGATAAGATTTTCATTTTCATGACGACACTTTTTTGAAATTCCACAGCACGCCAAAATTAGTGAAACGAATTCTATTTTCAAATCCACATTTGTTCCTATTTTTGATTGTTTTCCCTATTTTTGCAGGCAATAAACGCACATGACTACCTCTCGACATACCATGCAAAAACTCGTTTTGAAACTGCTCGTCTGCGCCTGTATCGGCTCCCTGTGCAGCTGTGCGCAGCCTGCGCAACCGGAAGAGGAGACGCTCTACGTCTCCATTTTGCCGCTCAAAAGCATCGTCGGCGGCATCGTCGGCGACGACTTCGACGTGCGCGTGCTCGTCCCGGCGGGCGCCAGTCCCGAGACCTTCGAGCCCACGCCGCGGCAGTTTGTCGACCTGAACCGCGCGCGGCTGATCTTCAATGTCGGACTGATCGATTTCGAGACCACGCTGCTGGGCAAGATCGAAGCCCGCGACAAGGTCGTCGACCTGAGCCGCGGCATCGACCTGATCGCCGGCAGCTGCTCGCACGCCCACGGCAAAGTGGCCCGGGCCGACGAGCCGCACGCTGCCGCCATGTCCGAAGAGCAACAGACAGCCGGCACCGCCGCCACGCCCGAAGAACAACAGACAGCCGGCAGCCACGCCGCCGCCATGCCCGGGGAGCGACAACTCGCAGGCCGCCACGCCGCCACGCCGGCCCCGCAGGCACACGGACACAGCCATGCCCACGGCATCGATCCCCACATCTGGACCTCGCCGCGGGCGCTGCAACACATGACCGCCAACGCCTACGAGGCCATCCATGCCCTGTGGCCCGACTCGGTGAAGTATACGGAGAACCACGCCCGGTTGCAGGAGCAACTGGCGGCGCTCGATGCCCGCACGGCCGGGAAGATTGCCGCCAGCGGCGTCCGCTACTTCATCATCTACCACCCCGCCCTCACCTACTACGCCCGCGACTACGGGCTGCAACAGGTAGCCATCGAGGACGACGGCAAGGAGCCGTCGGCCCGGGCACTCGCCCGCCTCATCGTGCAGGCACGGCGCGACAGCGTGCGCACGATATTCTACCAGAGCCAATTTCCCGCTTCGGCCGTCGAGGTGATCGCCCGCGACATCGAGGCGCAGAGCGTGGCGATCGACCCGCTGAAGGAGGATGTCATCGCCAACATCGATTCGCTGACCGATCTGATCGTCGCCCAATGAATCTCGTCACCCTGCACGATGTCGGCGTCGCCTACGACGGGTACGAGGCGCTGCAACACGTCGATCTGGAGATCGGCGCGGAGGATTTTCTCGGAGTCATCGGTCCCAACGGCGGCGGCAAGACCACGCTCGTGCGGGCCATTCTGGGCACCGTGCCCCACAGCGGGCGCATCGATTACGCCCCGGAGCTCTTCCGCGGCAAGGAGCGCCTGATCGGCTACATGCCGCAGATTTCGGACTTCGACCGGGCCTTTCCGATCTCGCTGCTCGAGGTGGTGCTCTCGGGCCTGCAGGGCCAGCGCGGCTTCCGCTCGCGCTACACGCGCAGGGACCGCGACAAGGCGCTGCATCTGCTCGAAATGTCGGGGCTTGCCGACGCTGCGCACCACCCCATCGGCGAGGTGTCGGGCGGGCAGATGCAGCGGGCGCTGCTGTGCCGCGCCGTGATTGCGGAGCCGCGGCTGCTGATTCTCGACGAACCGACGAACTTCGTGGACAACCGCTTCGAGAAGGAGCTCTACCAGACGCTGCGCGAGCTGAACCGCCGCATGGCCATCGTGATGGTCTCGCACGACCTGGGCACAATCACGAGTGTCGTGAAGGAGATCGTCTGCGTCAACCGCCACGTGCACCGGCACCACTCGAACCTCCTCACCGAGGAGCAGCTGCGCAACTACGACTGCCCCATCCAGCTTCTCTCGCACGGTCCCGTTCCCCACACGGTGCTCGAACACCATCCGGGTGACGGCTGCCCCGGCCACGAATAGCCGTCCGTCGCGGGCGGCTCTGGCGCAGGCAAACGGCGCTCCGCCAACCAAGCGACACTACGTCAGCCAAGCGGCACTCCACCGGCAAACGACGCTCCCCCGGCAAACGACGCTCCGCCGGCAAACGACGCTCCGCCATGGAACCGACACGACAAGGCACAAAAAAACGCACGCAACGGAGGGCACTCCCCCATTGCGTGCGTCTGCTTTCCGGTTATGTGGTTGGCGGCGGGACGGACGTCGCACCGCAGGCCCGCGCTACCCTACTTCTTGCCGTTGATCGCGCTCAACTTCTCGAACAGTGCGCCGAAGGCGTCGTTCATCTCGGCGCGCAGTGCGGCGTAGTGCTTGCGCACGAGCGAGCGGTTGTGCGGCTCGGCAGGATTCATTGCCTTGGCATAGAGGTTGTTGCGCACAGCAACGGCCTCCTGCATCACCTCGAAGATCTCCTTCTCCTTCGAGGGCTGGAAGCACATCGCCATATCGCAGTCGAAAACCACCTCCTCGAGGATGTAGTCGATCTCTTTCTTAAGCTGTCTCAGATTTGCCATATTCCTTTTGTTTTATAAGTTTATGTTTGTCAGCATATTGTACGTCGCACTACCCTGCTGTCGCATGCCTTTCGCCCGCATGCCGCGGCCAGGGCCGCGCCGTTTTCACACACTTCCGCAAAGATAATAAAAGGTTTCGGATTGACAAATTCGCACGATATTTATTATTTTTGCGCCCGGTTAGGAAAAACGGGTTACATGCTCAATCGGATCTTCATGCGGAGCCGCAAACGGCCGTCTCCGTTCAAACAGCAGCTGCTGCGGCTCGCCGCCCCGATCTTCGTCGAAACGCTGCTCATCATGATGCTCGGCGCCGTCGACACGGTCATGCTGAGCCGCCACTCGGACAACAGCGTCGCCGCCGTCGGCGTCGTCAACCAGATCATCATGCTCACGTTCCTCGTCTTCGAGGTCATCAACCTGGGCACCTCGGTGCTCTGCTCGCAGTACATCGGCGCACGGCTCGACAAGAAGGTGACGCAGGTCGTGGGCATCTCCCTCATGGTCAACCTCGTCGTCGGACTGGCCGTGAGCGCCCTGCTCTACTTCGGCTGCCACACGATCCTGCGCTGGATGGGCCTCGGACCGGAGCTGCTGGCCGACGGCGTGGACTACATGCGCATCGTCGGGGCCTTCGCCTTCTTCCAGGCCATCTCGATGACCCTCTCGGCGGCGCTGCGTAGCGCCGACAAGGCCATCTACCCGATGCTGGTGACCGTCGTGGTCAACATCCTCAACATCATCGGCAACTACTCGCTCATCTTCGGCAAGCTGGGCATGCCCGAACTCGGCGTCGAGGGTGCAGCCATCTCGACGGCCTTCAGCCGCGGCGTGGCCATGGTGCTGCTCTTCATCATCCTGCTGCGCAAGCACATCCGCCGCTTCCCGCTCGCCTGGTTCCGCCCCTTCCCCGTGCAGGAGCTGCGCAACCTGCTCAAGGTGGGTCTCCCGTCGGCCGGCGAGCAGCTCTCGTACAGCTCCTCGCAGGTAGTCATCACCTTCTTCATCAACATGCTGGGGGCCGAAGCGCTGGCCGCGCGCACCTACTGTGTCAACATCATCATGTTCGCCTACCTCTTCTGCATCGCCATCGCGCAGGGCGGCGCCATCTGCATCGGCCACCTGGTCGGGCAGCAGCGGCCGCATGCCGCCTTCATCCTGGGCAAGTACGTCATGAAACGGGCCGTCAGCATCACACTGCTGCTCTCGACGACGATCGCCCTGGCGGGCCCGACGATCCTCGGCTTCCTCACGCAGAACGAACACATCATCCACATGGGCACGCTCGTGCTGATGATCGACGTCGTGCTGGAGATCGGGCGCCCGATCAACATCTTCGCCACGAACGCCCTGCGGGCCGTCGGCGACGTCAACTACCCCTTCTACGTGGGGCTCGTCGTCATGTGGAGCATCGCCGTGGGGGTCGGCTACCTCTTCGGCGTACACTGGGGGCTGGCGCTCTGCGGCATGTGGGCAGCCTTCACGCTCGACGAGAACATCCGCGGCGTCATCTTCATCCGCCGCTGGTACGGCATGAAATGGGCCGACAAGAGCTTCGTCCGCGCCTGACACGACTGCGCTCCGTCAAGCAGGGGGGGGCAGCCATAGGAGGCATCCCCACCCCGGCACAACGCCACGAAAAAGGGCCTTCCGCATCAGCGGAGGGCCCTTTCTTCATCTGCGGCGGCTCTCTGCGGCACCGGCTCTCTGCCGCCGGTCCGAAGCGGCGGCACGCAGGGCCGGAGCGGCTGCGCACAAGGCCGGGGCGGCGGCACGCAAGGTCGGGGCGGCGGTACGCAAAGCCGGAGCGGCTGTGCGCAAGGCCGCAAGACTACATCTTTTCGAGGTCCTTCTCGTTCTTCTGCATCGCCTTGGCAGCCTTCTTGGCAGCCTTGGCCTCCTTCTTGGCCATTTTCTCGGCCGCACGGGCACTCCGCCGCTCGATCTTCTTCGCCTCGCGGGCGTCGCGCTTCGCGATCCGGGCCGCCTCACGCGCCTCGCGCCGGGTCATCGTGGCATCCTGCTTCGCCTCGCGTGCCGCGGTGCGGTGCTCCTCGCGCATCTCCTTCTTCGACTCGGGCATCTCGACGATCACGCCCGTAATGGTCTCGTCGACCACCTCATACGTCTCTGGAGCCGGAGCGGGAGCCGGTTTCGGCTTCAGCGTGCGCTGCTCGACGATGTTGCCGTCGGCATAGGCGATCATCACCTCGACACGCCGCAGCGGCGGCAGGATGTTGGCCTTCATGTAGTTCCATGCCGCAGGCAGCTTCTCGAGCGCCAGCTCCTTCTGCTCGGGGGTCTGCGTGCCGTCGATGATCTGCAGCACGGCCGTGCGGTCGGGGATCTGCGACTGGGCCACCAGCGTGCGGCACATCTTCCAGTCCTCGGCCACGGAGTTGACCCGGACCGTATACCTCTTCGACAGGCCGTACTTGCTGTCGGCGTAGGCCTTGAAATCCTGGGCGCGCTGCGCCGCCAGCTTCTCGTTGAGCTGCACGGGGCCGTCGGGCGACGAATAGCCCGTGATGGCGACCGACTGCACCTTGCGGAGCGTATCGCCGACCAGTCCGCTCAAAAAGGCGTTCAGGTCGCCCAACTGTTTCGGATTGCCGCCGAGCGACGTGTCGAGCGTCGCCAGGCTGATCCGGTAGTGCATCGTAAAGTCGGCATCGCCGGAGCTGCGGACCAGGTACCGGCGCACGATGTAATCGCCTTCGGTCGTCTCCGACAGCAGGACGGAATCGGCACCGGGAGCCGGCGCCGCACTTTTCATCTGTGCCGTCACCCCGGTGGCGGCACACAATGCGAGAGCAAGAGTTGTAACGATAGTTTTCACGCTAAAAAAGTGTTGGTTGATTGTTTGTCTCCCACTCTCGCAAAGTTCGTACCACGCTTGTAAAAAGAGGCCGCCCCGACAATCGGGACGGCCTCGCGGGGTATTCCGGCGGAGGTTACATCCGCTCGGGAACGTCGATGCCCAGCAGGCGCATGCCGCGCTTGATGATGCGGGCGACCTGCGCGGCCAGCTGCAGGCGCAGCGCCCGCACGGCGGCGTTCTCCTCGCGCAGGATCGAATGGTCGTGGTAATAGGCGTTGAACTGCTTGGCCAGTTCGTAGACATAGGCGCCGATGATCGACGGGGCGAAGTTGTCGCCCGCGGCCTTCACCGTAGCCGGGTATTCGGTCAGCAGCCGGATCAGCTCGATCTCCTCCGGAAGCAGCGGCGTCGCGGCGTCGTAGCCCGCAACCGGGGCGATGCCGGCCTCGGCGGCCTTGCGCAGGATCGAGCGGATGCGCGCGTGCGTATACTGGATGAAGGGGCCTGTATTGCCGTTGAAGTCGATCGATTCGCGCGGATCGAAGAGCATCGTCTTCTTGGGATCGACCTTCAGGATAAAGTACTTCAACGCACCGAGGCCCACCATCGTCGAGACGGCCGAGGCCTCCTCCTCGCTGCATTCGTCCAGCTTGCCCAGCTCGGCCGACATCTCGCGGGCCGTCGCAACCATGTCGGCGATCAGGTCGTCGGCATCGACCACCGTGCCCTCGCGCGACTTCATCTTGCCCTCGGGCAGCTCGACCATGCCGTAGGAGAGGTGTGTGATGTGGTCGCTCCACTCGGCGTAGCCCAGCTTCTTGAGGACGAGCTTCAGCACCTGGAAGTGGTAGTTCTGCTCGTTGCCCACGACGTAGATCATGTCGTCGAGCTTGTTGTCCTCGAAGCGGCGGTAGGCCGTGCCGAGGTCCTGCGTCATGTAGACCGACGTGCCGTCGCCGCGCAGCAGCAGCTTCTCGTCCAGGCCGTCGCCCCGCAGGTCAATCCACACCGAGTTGTCGTCGCGGCGGTAGAAGACCCCCTTGCGGAGCCCCTCCTCGACGAGCGACTTGCCCAGCAGGTAGGTCTGCGACTCGTAATAGACCTTGTCGAAATCGACGCCCAGTGCCTTGTAGGTCACGTCGAAGCCCTTGTAGACCCAGCCGTTCATCATCTCCCAGAGGGCGTAGACCTCGGGGTCCTTCGCCTCCCACTTGCGCAGCATCTCCTGCGCCTCGCGCATGATCGGGGCCTGCTTCTTGGCCTCCTCCTCGCTCATGCCCTGCGCCTCGAGCTCCTTGATCTGCGCCTTGTAGTGCTTGTCGAACTCGACGTAGTACTTGCCCACGAGGTGGTCGCCCTTCATGCCCGTCGACGCGGGGGTCTCGCCGTTGCCGTAGAGCTTCCACGCCAGCATCGACTTGCAGATGTGGATGCCGCGGTCGTTCACCAGGTTGGCCTTGATGACCGTGTGGCCGTTCGCCGCGAGGATCTGCGCCACGGAGTATCCCAGCAGGTTGTTGCGGATGTGGCCCAGGTGCAGCGGCTTGTTCGTGTTGGGCGACGAGTATTCGATCATCACCGTGCGACCCGTTGCCGGCGCCTGTCCGAAAGTCTCGTCGGCGACGATCTCCGCGAAGCGCGCACCCCAGAACGAGGCGTCGAGCGAGAGGTTCAGAAAGCCCTTTATCACGTTGAAGGACTTGATCTCGGGCACGTGGGCCGTCATGTATTCGCCGATCTCGGTCGCCGTGGCCTCGGGGGACTTGCGGCTTCGTCGCAGCAGCGGGAAGGTCACGAGGGTGTAGTCGCCCTCGAACTCCCTGCGGGTCTTCTGAATCTGCAACTGCTCGCCGTCCAGCGTGCCGTAGAGCGCCTCCACCGACCGGCGGACCGCATCCGAAATAAAGGTCTCCGTATTTGTCATGTCTTGAAAGGATTTTGCCCGCAAATTTAGCGTTTTTCGGCGAATAATCAACACACTCACGGGATTATCGGGATTTTTCGCTATCTTCGCGCTGAATATACCGAAACGCAACATCCATGGAAATAGTCATCATCCTGCTGCTGATCCTGCTCAACGGGCTGTTCGCCATGTCCGAGATCGCGCTCATCTCGGCGCGCCGCTCGAACCTCGAGATGCTCGCCCGCCAGGGCAACACCGGGGCACGGCGGGCCCAGCAGCTCATCCAGGACCCCGACAAGTTCCTCTCGACCATCCAGATAGGCATCACCCTGATCGGCATCCTCACGGGTATCTACTCGGGTGACACGCTCGCCGCATCGTTCGGCGCGCGGCTCTCCTCGCTGGGCATTCCGCTGCGCACGGCAACCGTCGTCGCGCAGGTGACGATCGTCATCGTCGTGACCTACCTGACGCTCATCTTCGGCGAGCTGGTGCCCAAGCGCATCGGCATGAGCGGCGCCGAGAAGATCGCCATCTTCATGTCGCGGCCCATGGGCATGCTCTCGCGGCTGGCCTCGCCCTTCGTGTGGCTGCTCTCGCACAGCACGGCCGGCGTATCGCGGCTGCTGGGGCTGAAGAAGGCCGAGAGCAAGGTCACCGAGGAGGAGATCCGCTCGATCATCCGCGAAGGGGCCGAGGACGGCGAGGTGCAGGAGGTCGAGCAGAAGATCGTCGGACGCGTCTTCTCGCTGGGCGACCGCACCGTCGAGTCGATCATGACCTACCGCAGCGAGCTGGTCTGGCTCGACATCTCGATGAGCGCGGCGCAGATCCGCGCCATTGTCGACGAGAAGCCCCACAACCGCTACCCCGTAGGGGACGGCAGCCTCGACCGGCTGCTCGGCGTGGTCTACCTGAAGGACCTCTTCAGCCACATCGGCGACAAGGATTTCGACTTGCACGACCACCTTGCGCCCGTGAAGTTCTTTCACGAGGGATTCGAGGTCTACGACGTGCTCGAGCAGCTGCGCAACGAGCAGCTCGGCTACGGCATCGTCTGCGACGAGTTCGGCGTGACGCGCGGCATCATCACCTTCAAGGACATCTTCGAGGCGCTCGTCGGCGAGATTCCCGACCGCTCGGAGGAGCCCGACATCATCCGCCGCGACGACGGCGGCCTGCTCATCGACGGGCAGTGCCCCTTCTACGACTTCCTGGCCAGCCTCGGCATCGAGGAGGAGTGCTCCGCCACGGCCTACAACACGATCAGCGGACTGGTGCTCGACCAGCTGGACCACATCCCGCAGTCGGGCGAGCACGTCGAGTGGAACGGCTACCGCATCGAGGTCGTCGACATGGACGGCGCCCGCATCGACAAACTGCTGGTTACCCCGCTGGAAAAGACTGAAAAATGAAGATAGCCGACCTGGACCTCGGGGAGAAGCCCCTGCTGCTGGCGCCCATGGAGGACGTCACGGACCCCTCGTTCCGCTACATGTGCAAGCGCTTCGGCGCGGATGTCGTCTACACGGAGTTCATCTCCTCGGACGGGCTGATCCGCGACGCCGCCAAGTCGCTCAAGAAGCTCGCGATCGACGACGCCGAACGGCCCGTGGGCATTCAGATCTACGGCCACCTGATCGAACCGATGGTCGAGGCGGCACGCATGGCCGAAGCGGCCGGGCCCGACATCATCGACATCAACTTCGGCTGCCCCGTCAAGAAGATCGCCGGGCGCGGCGCCGGGTCGGGCATGATGCGCGACGTGCCGCTCATGGTCGAGATGACGCGCCAGATCGTCCGCGCCGTGCACAAGCCCGTGACGGTCAAGACGCGGCTGGGCTGGGACGACGAGTCGAAGAACATCATGGAGATCGCCCTGCGCCTGCAGGACGTCGGCATCGCGGCGCTCACGATCCACGGCCGCACGCGGGCCCAGATGTACCGCGGCGAGGCCGACTGGACGCTCATCGGCGAGGTGAAGAACAACCCCGCCATCCACATTCCGATCATCGGCAACGGCGACGTCGACTCGGGGCCGAAGGCCGCCGCGATGTTCGACCGCTACGGCGTGGACGGCGTGATGATCGGCCGCGCAACCTACGGGCGTCCGTGGATCTTCCGCGAGATCAGGCACTACCTCGCAACGGGCGAGGTGCTGCCGCAGCCCTCCGTCGCGGAGCGTGTCGCCATCGCCCGCGAACACCTGCACAAGTCGCTCGAGATCAAGGGCGAGCATGTCGGCATCCTCGAGATGCGGCGCCACCTGACCAACTACTTCAAGGGGCTGCCCAACTTCAAGGAGACGCGCCTGAAGCTGGTCACGACGCTCGACGTCGACGAACTCTTCGCGACGCTCGACTACGTGGCCGAACGCTGGGGCGACTGCGACATGAGCGGCGCCGTCCCTGCCCCGCTGTCGCACGACCTCTGACGCGACGGCCCGTGCGGCAGGCCGCCGCATCCCGGTCCCTCGCAAAAAGCAGCCCGGCGGCATACGATCCGCCACCCGGTATCCGTTTGAAGGGAGAAACCAACCTTCAGACCGATGAACCGAACTACTCTACTGCGGGCACTGCTCCTTGCGGCAGTGCTCTTTCCGCTGCTGCTTCCGGCCGCACCCGATGCTCCAAGGCCAACCGCCGCACCCGACTCCCCGGCGTCCATCGCAGCGCCCGACACGACGGCACTAACCGCAGCGCCCACGAACCCCACCCGGGAGGAGCTTGACAGCATCCGCCGGGCCGGCAAAAGTTTCGAGGTGCGCGTTCCCGACCGAAGCTGTGCCCTGATCGACATCAACATGCCCCGCTCGCTGATCGGCACGGGCCGCCGGCTCTTCCAGGTCCGCAACCATCCGGGGCTCGATTCGCTCTTTACGGAGGCCGAGATGGCGCAGATCCGTGCCGAGATCGATGCCCGCTGCGATTCGCTGGGCAAGGATTCGCTGCTCTCCTCGGAGTTATTCTACGTGCTGCGCCCCTACCTGGACCGCCTCCACTACGAAGACCCCCACTACCGGATTTTGCTGCCACCCATCGGCGACGCGGAGCACTACACCCGCCGCGAGCAACGGCGCATCCAGCGGACACTGCCCACACCGGGATTCAACCTGCTGCAGATCAACGACACGCTCATCGTCGACCGTTCGCTCGACCCGGCATTCCGGCGCGGCGACCAGGTGACGGCCATCAATGGCGTCGCGGCCGCCGAATACCTCAAGTACAGCTACGACGACCGCCACATGTATCCGATCTCGCTCATGGGGCGCTATTTCTACAGCCAGATCGTCGACCGCTTCCGCATCGAGCTGCTGCGCGACGGGAGGCCGATGGTCATTGAAACGGCCGGCATGCCGGCTGCCGGGACGCTGTTCGAGCTGTCGCGCGCCGAAGAGATGGACCGCAACATCCGCACCTGGCCCGAAGCGGGCTGCGCCTACATCGCCATCCCCAAATTTTTCCCCAACAACAACCGCCTGATCCGCATCCTCCACCGCACGCTCCTCGACTTCCGCCGACAGGGCATCACCGACGTGATCCTCGATTTGAGGCGCAACCCCGGCGGCAACGGACACAACTTCGACCGGCTGCTCTCGATCTTCATCGACAAGCCGGTCGTGGATTACTGCACGGGGCAATGGGTCAAGGCTTCGAGGAAGTCGATGCCCTATTACGGGTTCCTCACCGAGGAGATGCTCGGACAGACCGTGCCGCTGCCCGAGGAGGAGTACGTCCGCTCGTTCCCGACCGTTCCGAAGATGTATGTCGGAGGGCTGCGCTACTACGTGCTCGTGGGGCGCGACACCGGCTCGATCGCCGCGTCGTTCGTCAACATGCTCCAGTACCACGGCGCCGCCGAGCTGGCCGGCGAGCCGCTGCGGCACAATGCGCTCAAGTACGGCGAGGTGCTCGACGGAGGCTTCCTCATGCCGACGAACCTCTATCAGGGGGCCGTCTCGATGGTGCGCATCGACGAATGCACGCGCGCCGTTGACGGGGTCGTGCAGCCCGACATTCCCGTTCCGTGCATCGCCGTGGAGTACCTCACCGGCCGCGACGGGCAGCTGGACCGCCTGCTGGCGATCATCCGCACCCGCAACGGCCGCTGATACCGGCGGATAGCTGCCGCAAAGGCGTCCGACCGACCCGGAAACCGGCCCGGTCCGCCAAACCCGCCGTGCCCGCCAGACCCGCCAGACCCGCCAGACCCGCCAGACCCGCCGTACCGCCCGACAGCCCGGCCCACACGTAGCCGCCGCGCTCCCGCACGGCCACACCGCACGCCGGCTCTGCCCCGCCTCGCCGAACGCCCCCGCCTCGCCGAACGCCCCCGCCACGCCGAACGCCCCCGCCTCGCCGAACGCCCCCGCCTCGCCGAACGCCCCGCACACGAAAGGCCGCACCGGACAGTCCGGTGCGGCCTTCTTGATTGGTTGCGGCGCGGCGCGCTATTTCAGCACCCGCTCGACATACTCCCGGTAGTCCTTGACCACGGGGTGGTAGTCGTCGTCCTCGAACAGCGGCGAGGAGATCAGGAAATCGGCCGTCGAACGGTTCACGGCCGTCGGCACGTTGTAGAGCGTCGCCAGGCGCAGCAGCGCCTTGACGTCGACGTCGTGCGGCTGGGCCGACATGGGGTCCCAGAAAAAGATCAGGGCGCTGATGCGGCCGTCGGCGATCATCGACCCGAGCTGCTGGTCTCCGCCCAGCGGGCCCGACTTGAGCAGTGTGATCTGCAGTTCGGGCATGGGCTCCGACCCCTCGTCGCCGTGCGCCTCCTTGTGGGCACGCAGCGTCTTCTCGACCATCTTGCCCGTCGTACCCGTGCAAACCAGATGGTGGCGGCTCAATTTGCCGCTGTTCCAGTCCACCCACTCCGCCAGGTCGCGTTTCATGTTGTCATGAGCGACCAGCGCCAACACTTTCATCTTCTCCATCATTTCCATCCGTTGTGAAAACCCTGCGGTTTTCGGTTCGACATGCTTGACTGTTTGTCGGAAAGCCTCCGCGCCGGGTCTGCTGGCCGGCTACTCCTTTTCGGGCTCTGCGGCGGCAGCCTCCTCCGACGGGAGCTTGAACTCCGTGAAACCGGCGTCGACGAGGATGTTGTACCACGCAAAGCACTTCTTGATGTCCGAAACGTGCACGCGGTCGCGGTCGTACTCGGGCAGCACCTCGGCAAAGGCCTCCTTCAGGTGCTCGGGCGTCTCCTTGGGGCTGATGGCGTGCTTGCCGCCCGTGTGGGCGTAGATGCGCGTGAAGACGTCGGCCAGCGCGATGTCGTCGCCCTCGGTAAACATCGAGATGTCGGAGAGCGCGCTCACCTTCGACGAGGCCGAAGCGTTCATGCGGCGCCCGTCGAGCAGCGATTCCACGATCACGCCGCGCGTCGACTGCGCCACGTATTTATACAGTCCGGGTTGGCCCGAGATGGCCAGGATTTCTCTCAATTCCATAAGTCTTTCTGTTGTTTTTATAAAGGATTAGTCGTTTTTGACGTGTACGTCCATCTGCGGGAAGGGGAAGTTGATGCCCGCCTTCGGCAGCTCCTTGTAGAAGCGTTCGTTGTACTCGAAGAAGACGTCCCAATAGTCGGCATTCGCCACCCAGGCGCGCACGGTGAGGTTCACCGAGCTGTCGGCCAGCGCCGCCACCCACACCACCGGGGCCGTCTCGCGCAGGATGCGGGCATCGGCCGCAAGCATGGCGAGGATCGTCTCGCGGGCGACATCCACGTCGTCGCCGTAGGAGATGCCCACGGTCCAGTCAACGCGCCGCTGCTCGGCCGTCGTGTAGTTGTCGATGATGGCCGTGGCGATGGCGTTGTTCGGGATGTAGATCGTCTGGTTGTCGGTCGTGGTGATGACCGTCGAGAAGAGCTTGATCTCGCGCACCGTACCGGACTGTCCCTGCGCCGAAATGTAGTCGCCCACGCGGTAGGGCTTCATCATGAGGATCATCACGCCGCCGGCGAAGTTCTGTGCCGTGCCGCTCAGGGCCATGCCGATGGCCAGCGTGGCGGCCGAGAAGACGGCGATGAGCGACGTGACGTTCACGCCGAGCGTCTGCACGACGATGAGCACCAGAATCAGCGAGAAGACCACGCGCACGGTATTGCGCATGAACGAACGCAGCGAAATGTCGACCTTGCGGCGCTCCATGGCCACGTCGATCAGCCGCACGACGCGGCGCACGATCCAGCGGCCGAGGAAGTAGATCGCCAGTGCGATCACGATCTTGATGACGATCCACACCGCCTCCGAGAGCATCGTCTGCAGGACCTCGTGGTAGTCGAGCGTCGCGATCTTCTCGACGGCCTTCGCGAGGTTGGCCTTCTGTACGCTGTCGGGCAGGATGAGCGGTTCGGCGCTCTCCGCGGCAAGGAATGTCCACATAATTTCTAAAGTTTGTGGAGCAAAAATAAGCAAAAAACGGGGAACTTTACTAACTTTGTTAACGATTCTCACGAAGTAATCCGCAAAACAGTCCTTATGGCACAAAACAACGTCGAAATCATCCAGATAAACATTTCGGGCGAAGACAAGCCCGGCATGACCTCGTCGCTCACGGAGATTCTCGCGCGCTACGACGCCTTCATCCTCGACATCGGACAGGCCAACATCCACCAGTCGCTGACGCTCGGCATCCTGATCCTGACCACGCCCGACAAGTCGGGCAACATCATGAAGGAGCTGCTCTTCAAGGCCTCGGAGCTGGGGGTGATGATCCGCTTCACGCCGATCTCCGAAGAGCGCTACAACGACTGGGTGGCCCGTCAGGGCAAGAACCGCTACATCATCACGCTGCTCGGGCGCACCGTCACGGCGCGCCACATCGCCGAGGTGACGAAGGTCGTGGCCGAGCACGGGCTGAACATCGACGCCATCCGGCGCCTGACGGGCCGCATGCCCCTCAACGAGGACAACCGCGCCGCCAAGTCGTGCATCGAGCTCTCGGTGCGCGGCTCGCTCTCCGACGCCGACCGCAGCGCCATGCAGGAGGGCTTCATGAACCTCTCCGAGATCGGACTCGACGTCTCCTTCCAGAAGGACGACATCTACCGCCGCAGCCGCCGCCTGATCTGCTTCGACATGGACTCGACGCTCATCGAGACGGAGGTGATCGACGAACTGGCCGAACGGGCCGGCGTCGGCGACCGGGTCCGCGAGATCACGGCCAGCGCCATGCGCGGCGAGATCGACTTCCGCGAGAGCTTCACGCAGCGCGTCGCCCTGCTCAAGGGGCTCGACGTCTCGGTCATGGAGGACATCGCCCGCAACCTGCCCATCACCGAGGGGCTCGAACGCATGATGACGATCCTCAAGCGCGTGGGCTACAAGACGGCGATCCTCTCGGGCGGCTTCACCTACTTCGGCAACTACCTGCGCCAGAAATACGGCTTCGACTACGTCTATGCCAACGAACTCGAGATCGAGGACGGGCACCTCACGGGCCGCTACGTCGGCGAGATCGTCGACGGCCGTCGCAAGGCCGAGCTGCTGCGGCTGCTCTGCCAGTTCGAGTCGATCAACATCGCGCAGTCGGTGGCCGTCGGCGACGGGGCGAACGACCTGCCGATGCTCAACCTCGCGGGGCTGGGCATCGCCTTCCACGCCAAGCCCAAGGTCAAGGCCACGGCCCGGCAGTCGATCTCGACGATCGGGCTCGACGGCATCCTCTACTTCCTCGGACTGAAGGATTCGCGCATCGAGGCGTAATGTCGCACGCGGGGCCGATACTCTTCAGCGCCGCGGCGCTGCTGCTGGGCGGCTGCTACGACTCGGATTTCCGCACGAAGGGAAGCCCGTCGCAGCCGGCCGCCGTCACGACGACCATCGCCCGCTTCAACGAGGCGCTCGTCGAAGAGACCCCTGCCATCACGGGCGACATCGTGCTGTCGGGTGTGGTGACGACCAGCGACGGGGCGGGCAACTTCTACCGCACATTCTGCATCGAGGAGGCGGGTGCCGGACTGGAGGTGATGGCCGGCATCGACCAGCTGCACAACGACTTCCCGGTCGGCTGCCGCGTCACGCTGCGTCTGCGCGGACTGGCCGCCGGCCGCAGCCGCGGCGTCGTGCAGGTCGGCCGCGAACCCGCTCCGGGCAGCGGCTACACAACCGACTACATCGGCTCGAAACCCGCGCTCGACGCCCATGTCGAACGCTGCGACGACGCGCTGCAGGCGGTCCTCCCCACCCGGCTCACCATCGCCGAACTGACACCCGACCGCTGCGGAAGCCTCGTCCGCATCGACGGCCTGCGCTATGCGCCCGAGCAGGTCATCGAAGCCTCGTGGGCCGGCGAGAAGCGTTTCCGCGACGATACGGGGGCCGAAATCCGCACCTATGTCCGTCCCTACGCCCGCTTCGCCGACCGCGAGGTCCCGACGGGCCCCGGGTCGATCACGGGCATCCTGCAACGCGACGACGACGGATGCTACCTGCTCAAACCGCGCCATGAAGAGGACCTGCTGCAATAACCGACCATCCGCACGGGCAGGCGCCGCACTCCGGCGCGCCGGATTCTTCGGCCTGCTCCTGCTCATCGGCGCGGCCTGCAACCGGGCCTCGGAGCCCCGCTACGGCGATCCGGACGACGGGGAGACGGTCTCCATTCCCCGGCTCAAGGCCCTCGCGGACCGGAGCGGCGCCACCGAGATCCGGCAGGAGCTCCGCATCCGCGGCCGCATCACGGGCAACGACTGCTTCGGAGAGTTCTACAAGACGCTCGTCGTCGAAGATGCCTACGGCGGCATCAGCCTCGCCGTCGATGCCACGGACCTCTTCTACGGCTATCCGTTCGGATACGAACTGACCGTGCGCTGCAACGGGCTGACGCTCTGCGAATACGGCGGCAAGCTCGTCCTCGGGACGACGCCGACGGACGACGGCCCGGGACGCATCGCCGCCGCGGACCTGCCCCGCTACCTGACGGTCTCGCCGGCAAACGGCTCCCGTCCCGAACCGCGCCTGCGCACCATTCCCGAAATCGGCACGGCGGACATCGACCGCTACGTGCGCCTCGACGGCGTATGCTTTCCCGACGGCGGCCCGTGGTGCGCCGTCGATCCCGAAACGGGCCGCCACACGACGACCGAGCACCGCATCGTCGACACCGAGGGCCACACGTTCACCGTGCGCGCCGCCTCGACGTGCACCTATGCCGACGAGCCCGTACCATCGGGCACGGGCTCGCTATGCGGTATTGTCGACTTTTTCAACGGGAAATTCACGCTCCGCGTCACCGACTGCGGCGCGCTGTTCGTCAGCGCTGCAGCGCCTCCCAGAGCATATCCTTGAGCTGCTGGATATTCAGCCCCGAGACCGACGAAATGAAGAGCGAGGGCACCCCCTCGGGCAGGTGCGCACGCATCTGGGCGATGAGCTCGTCGTCGAGCATGTCGCACTTCGTGACGGCCAGCAACCGCTGCTTGTCAAGCAGCTCGGGGTTGTACTGCGTCAGCTCACCCAGCAGGATGTCGTAGTCGCGGCGGATGTCGTCGCTGTCGGCCGGAATCATGAAGAGCAGCACCGAGTTGCGTTCGATGTGGCGCAGGAAGCGCGTGCCGAGGCCGCGGCCCTCGTGCGCCCCCTCGATGATGCCCGGGATGTCTGCCATGACGAACGACTTGTGGTCGCGCACCTCGACGATGCCCAGGTTGGGTTCGAGCGTCGTGAAGGCGTAGTTGGCGATCTTGGGCTTGGCGGCCGACACGACCGAGAGCAGCGTCGATTTCCCGGCATTGGGGAAGCCCACGAGTCCGACGTCAGCCAGCACCTTCAGTTCGAGGATGAAGGCCCCTTCGTCGCCCTCTTCGCCCGGCTGCGCATAGCGCGGCGTCTGGTTCGTGGCGCTCTTGAAGTGCCAGTTGCCCAGTCCTCCGCGGCCGCCCTTCAGCAGCACGAGCTCCTCGCCGTCCTCGGTCACCTCGCCGACGAACTCCGTCGTCGTGCCCTCGTCGGTCTCGACAACGCGGCGTGCCACCGTGCCCAGAGGCACGGGGATGACGATGTCGCGTGCATCCTTGCCCGAGGAGCGGGCTCCGGAGCCGTTCTCGCCGTCCTCGGCGAACTGGTGGCGCTGGTACTTGAGGTGGATGAGCGTCCAGTACTGCCGGTCGCCCCGCAGCACGATGCTGCCGCCCTTGCCGCCATCGCCGCCGTCCGGACCGCCGAAGGCCACGAATTTCTCGCGGCGGAAGTGTGCCGAACCGGCGCCGCCGTGCCCCGAGCGGGCGAATATCTTCACGTAGTCTACAAAGTTGGAACCTGCCATAACATCGGTTTTACGCTGCAAAGATAGTGCAAAGCGGCCGTCGCGGCAAATTTATTTGCCGGCATGCGAAGAGAGGAGGACGGCACAACCGACCGACCCCCTCTCTCCCCGTTGCACGAGCTCGGCGTCAGAGCGCCAGCGGCTCGTAGTTCAGTCCCCAGGCCTCGGCCACGGGCTTGTAGACGACCTTGCCCTCGACGACGTTCAGGCCCAGCGCCAGTTCGGGATTCTCCTGCGCTGCACGCCGCCACCCCTTGTCGGCCAGCTGGATCGCATAGGGAAGCGTGGCGTTCGTCAGAGCCAGCGTCGAGGTGCGCGGCACGGCACCCGGGATGTTGGCCACGCAGTAGTGGAGAATGCCGTCGACGTAGTAGACGGGATCCTCGTGCGTCGTCGGACGCGACGTCTCGAAGCAGCCGCCCTGGTCGATGGCCACGTCGACCAGCACCGTGCCCGGCTCCATGAGCTGCAGCATGTCGCGCGTCACGATCTTCGGAGCCTTCGCGCCGGGAATCAGCACCGAACCGATCACCAGGTCGGCGTGCCGGAGCTCCTCGCGGATGTTGTATTCCGAGGACATGAGCGTCTTGACGTTCCTGGGCATCACATCGGTCAGGTAGGTCAGGCGCGGCAGCGAGATGTCGCAGATCGTCACGTCGGCACCCAGTCCGGCAGCCATGCGGGCCGCCGCCGTACCGACGACTCCCGCGCCGATGACGAAGACGCGCGCAGGCTTCACGCCCGGCACGCCGCCCAGCAGCACGCCCTTGCCGCCGCGCGGCTTCTCGAGGAAGTAGCACCCCTCCTGCGTGGCCATGCGGCCGGCAACCTCCGACATCGGGGTGAGCAGCGGCAGCGAACGGTCCGCCCGCTCGACGGTCTCATAGGCGCAGCAGACGGCCCCGCTGTCGATCATCGCACGGGTCAGCGGCTCGCTGCTGGCAAAGTGGAAATAGGTGAAGAGGAGCTGTCCGGCACGGACGAGCTTGTATTCGGGGGCGATCGGCTCCTTGACCTTGACAATCATCTCGGCCGTCGCATAGACCTCCTCGATCGTGGGCAGGATCTCCGCACCCACCGCCCGGTAGGCATCATCGGTAAAACCGCTGTTCACTCCGGCCGTAGCCTGCACATACACCTTGTGACCGCGCCGCGTCATCTCCTGAACGCCGGCCGGGGTCATTGCAACGCGATTCTCGTTGTTTTTGATCTCTTTGGGAATACCGATAATCATAGGTTTTGAAAGTTTTAAGGTTTTTGGCTTTCCAAATTACAAATTTTGCATCGAAATCCAAAAAAATCCGACTGATTTTTATAATATCCGTCAAAACCGATATGAAACCGTAATGTAGAACGACCGCGGCAGGGCGTAGGTCAGGCGCGTGGCGTGGGGCTGCCAGAGGGTCTGGTCGCCAGCCGCGATACGGCGCACACGCTGCGCCTCGTAGGCACTGTAGACCATATCGTCGCCGCCGAGCAGGTTGCGCAGCATCAGGGCGACGACCAGGCGCGAACGGTCGAAATAGAAGCTCTTGAAGAGCGAGGCGCCGAGCGTCAGGGCGTCGTCCAGCCGCTCCTGCCGCACGAAGGCGTCGAAGAGTTCGGGCGACGTGCCGCCCTGGGAGGCGATGCGGTCCGTGCGGCGCAGGAAGGAGGGCTCGGCATACCGTCCGCCGACATACCCCGCCGAGAGACGGAGCCCCCACCCTTTCGGTCCGAAGTACGCCAGCTCGGCACAGGCCGTCGCGCCGGGTACACCGCCCGGCACGCAGCCGCCCATGCGGCTCACGGCCCGCATGTCGACCACCGTGTTGTCCACATCCGAAAGCACCGTGACCAGCGGGTCGCGGACATACGCGCAGTGCTGCACCGAGGCGACCAGCGCCAGGCTCCAGCGATACGACAGCCGGATGTCGGCCGCAGCCTCCACGCCGAGGGCCCGCCACCCGATGCCGCTCACGGACATGTCGCAGTAGAGCCCCGCCATGTCGTCGTAGTAGCGCCGTGTCTGCATGGCATCGAGCCGCAGCGTGGCATAGGCCGTCACCTGCAGCCCGACGACGGGGCCCGTCATGCGGTACGCGAGCTCCGCGGCGTAGTTCTGCTCCGCCGCCGGGTCGTCCACCGTGCGGTTGTTGTACTGGGGTTGGAAGAAGAGCTCCTCCGCCTCGGGCATGCGGGCGGCGGCAAGCAGCGCGACCGAGAGGTAGTGCCGCGGCGTGAAGGCCCAGCCGGCCGAGGCGCGAAGCGTGTAGGGAGTGAAGTGCAGCCGCCGCGAGGCACCGTAGGATTGCGCCCCGGGGAAGAGCTCCTTTTCGTAGTGGCCCCGGCGGAAGATCACCCCGTCCGAGAGCACAAGGCCCGCATCGGCCCGCAGGCGGTCGGAGCGGTAGGCGGCATGCAGGCGCACGCCCGCCTCGCGCACCGCAAGGGTGTAGTCGTAGCCGAAGCGGTCGCCGCGCCCGATCCGCCGGTCGGGATGGCGCAGGTCGTTCTGCAGCAGGTTGCCGTAGGTGTCGTCATCGACGAGGTACTGGTCGATATCCACCAAATAGTCGGCCCCAAGCAGATCGCGCATCTGCTTGTAGTGACGTGTCGACGTGCGGCGCACCCAGGCGCCGTAACGGAGCGTCAGTCGCCCGTCGAGCTCCGTGACGAAGGCCGCATCGGCCTGCACGTCGCCGATGCGCTCGACCCGGTCCTCGAGCGCATAGACCGCCTCGCCGCCCGCCAGGCGGTTCTGGGCGATCAACTCGTCCCAGCGCACCTGCGTGTAGCGGGCGTCGCGCGAGCGCCACGCCTGCTCGCTCTCCCGGTCACCCGTATAGGAGGGCAGGTAGCGGTAGTTGTCGGGCATGGGTGTGCGGGCGTCGTACCACCCCAGAGAGCTGTACCGTCGCAGGCCCGCCTCGCCGCCGAGGGTCAGGGCGAGCGACGTCTTCGCCGAAAGGGGCATGCGCCAGGTGGCGACGCCGAGCGGCACGCACTCGCGCCGCACGCGCGAATTGCGCACCCGTCCCTGCTGAAAGCCCCAGGCGGGGTTGTAGAGCGGATCGCCCGTCAGCGTGAAGGCCTCCTCCACGGAGCTCAGCCGCGTGCCCCGCACCGAGGGCGGCACGACGGCCAGCAGCGACAGCTCCGCCCCGCCCGCAAAGCGTTTCGAGAGGTGAAACCCCGCCGTCAGGGCATTCGTGAAGACCCCTTCGACGTGCATGTCGCGCCCCGTGCGGGCATCGGCCGCGAGGCGCAGCCGCCAGCCGCGTCCCACGTCGAGCGACGAGGAGACCTTCGCCCCCACACGGTAGTTGCGGTCGGTCAGCCGCACCGACGCCAGGTGCGGCGTGAGCGCCTCGTCCGGCGTGAAGACAAAGCGGCGCACGCCGCCCGCCGCACCCGCGGCATCGCTCTCCGCCGCAATGCCCGCCGCACGCTCCTCCGCGGCACCCAGCAACCGCAGGGCCGCCGTATGGCGCCACGAGACGGCGATGCCGTCGAGTTCGATGCGCTCGTCGTAGAAGGCCTGCCCGCGCCGCCGCAGACTCACCTGCGGGAGGTTGAAATCGGTGATCCGGCCATAAGCATCCTCCGCGACCTGCACGGCACGGTAGAAGAGCGTCGTGTCGGTCACGATCATCGGCTGCGGCTCCTCCCGCACGGCGAAGGGGTAGTATTCGTCGTCGTAGGACTGAGCCGCCGCCAGGCTCGGCAGCAGCAGCAACAGACACAGCAGGGATTTCGACATGGGAATGCGGCGTGTTCGGAATACAAAGATAAGACTTTTCCCGACACTTCCGCCGTCCGAATCCCCGTCGGCTCCGCCTTTTCCGACCCTCCACGCACCATCCGCCGCCCGGCACGCGGTCCGACTCTTCCCGGCACGCGGTCCGACTCTTCCCGATACGCAGTCCGTCCGACCGCCGCGCAGGCTGCCCGAGGGCACGCATGCGGTCCGGCTCCGTCCGTTGCCTCCTCCGCCGGAGAGACACCCCAAAGAGGACCTTTTACGCCGAACTTCGCCGAAAAGCCCCTTCAAAGAGGTTTCATCATGTTCCGGGGGAGGAACGCACGGAACACCCCGGCGGGGCGGGCTCCTCCGCCGGACAGGCGCCGCCGTTACATCTCGCGGAGCGTATACCCTGCCGCCTCAACAGCCTCCTGCAGCTCGGCAAACGAATACTCCCGGCCGGAGAACTCGACGACGGCAACCGCCGGATCGAGCGTCACATGAGCCGATACACCCTCCAACGCATTGAGGGCCTTTTCCACATGAGCGCGGCAATGGTCGCACATCATGCCTTCCACACGATACTTTTTCATGGTTGTATTGTTTTCAGAAACAGATTCAGTATGTTCAGTATGAGGATGCTCCGCAGCCATCCGCCGCATCGGGCGCTCCGTGAGCACGGCCCGCTTCAGACGCAGGCTGTTCCCGACGACACAGAGGCTGCTCAATGCCATGGCCAGACCCGCCAGCATCGGGTTCAGTCCGAAACCGAACAGGGGCTCGAAGACCCCGGCCGCCACGGGAATGGCGATCACGTTGTAGAGAAAGGCCCAGACGAGATTCTGACGGATCGTCCGCAGCGTGAGCCGCGAAAGGCGGATCGCCTCGGCGATCTTCGTCGGATCGGAGCCCACGATCGTCACCATCGCCGCATCCATCGCGATGTCGCTCCCCCGCCCCATGGCAACGCTGAAGTCGGCCTGCGCAAGGGCCGCGCTGTCGTTGATGCCATCGCCGACCATCGCCACGCGATGTCCGTCGGCCTGCAGCTGCCGCACGAAATCCCGCTTGCCCTGCGGCAGCACCCCCGCACGGAAGGACTCGATGCCCGCCTGCCGGGCTATTTCACGCGCCGGAGCCTCCGCATCGCCCGTCACCATCCAGACGTCGATGCCGCGTGCCCGGAGGGCCTGAACCGCCGCCGGACTCTCGCGCTTGAGCCGGTCGGCAACACCCGCCACGGCCAGCACCCGCCGGCTGTCGGCAAAGTAGACGACGCTCTTCGCCTGCGCGGCGAGCCAGTTGGCCGCAGCCGCGGCATTGGCATCGACCGCCACGCCCGCAGCCGCCAGCAGAGCCGCATTGCCGGCATGGTAGGTCTCGCCGTCGATCCGGCCGCTGACCCCCTCACCGGGCCGCTCCGCAAAGTCGCTCACCTCCGGGTGCGGCTGTCCGCCGAGCCGCTCCGCCACGGCCGCAGCCAGCGGATGGGTCGAACAGCGCTCCAGGGCGCTGAAGCAGGCCGCACGGCGGTCGCCGTCCCCGCACCAGATCAGGTCGGTCACCTCGGGACGCCCCTCCGTGAGCGTGCCGGTCTTGTCGAGCACGACGACATCCACGCGGGCCGCCGCCTTCAAACTCTCGGCATTGCGGATCAGGATGCCGTTCTCGGCCCCCTTGCCGATTCCCACCACGATGGCCGTAGGGGTTGCCAGCCCCAGCGCACAGGGGCACGCAACGACGAGCACCGTAACCAGTGCCAGCACCCCGCGTGTGAAGCCGTCGGCCGGATCGGCCGCCCACCACGCAACAAATGCCACCGCGGCCAGCGTCATGACCACCGGGACGAAGACCGCAGCCACGCGGTCCACGAGCCGCTGCACGGGCGCCTTGCTACCCTGCGCCTCCTGCACCTGCCGGATGATGTGGGCAAGCATCGTCCCGTCGCCCACGCGGGTCGCCCGCATGTGCAGCGCCCCGCGCAGGTTGACCGTCCCGGCGAAGAGCTCCGCCCCGGGCTGCTTGAGCACGGGGAGCGGCTCCCCGCTGAAGAGGCTCTCGTCGACCGGGGAGCTGCCCTCGCAGACCTCGCCGTCGACGGGAATCCGCTCGCCGGGACGCACCAGCAGCCGGTCACCCGGGCGCACCTCGCCGATCCGGACCCGGCGGATTGCGCCGTCGGGCTCCACGAGCGAAACCTCCTGCGGCTGCAGGCGCATCAGCTTGCGCAGCGCCTCCGTTGTCCGGCCCTTGGCCCGGGCTTCGAGCAGCCGGCCCAGCAACACGAAGGCGATGACGACACTCGCCGACTCGAAATAGAGGTGCGCCTCCATGCCGCGGCTCTCCCACACGCGGGGAAAGAGCAGGTTGAAGAGGCTGAAGAGATACGACACGCCCGTGCTGACGGCAACGAGCGTATCCATGTTGGCTGCCCCGTGGCGCAGCTGCCGCCACGCCGAGACAAAGAAGCTCCGCCCGCAGACAAACAGCGTCACCGAAGCGAGCAGCCACAGCACCCAGCGCACCCAGCCCACCGACTGGAACCACATGCCAAGCACGGCCACGGGCAGCGCCAGCGCAACGGCCAGCAGCGCCTGCCGCCGCAACAGCCGGTAATCGGCCGCGGCCCGGCGGTCGGCTTCATCCGCGGCCTCGTCCCCGCCGCCGGTCAGCAGGTCGTAACCCGCCGCCTGCACGGCGCTCCGCAAACCGTCGGCCGTACAGCACTGCGGATCGTAAACCACGCGGGCCATGGCCGTCGCGGGATTCACCCCGACTTCGCGCACCCCTTCGCAATGCCGCAAGGCCTTTTCGACACGCGCCACACAGGCGGCGCAGTGCATGCCCGTCACCGGGAACAGGCCCGTTTGTGTCTCATTCCGTTCCATGATCTTCGTTTCGTCACTTGTTTGTGCAAAGATACGGACGGCGCCCCGTCCCGACGTTACAGAATCGTGGGCCGGATTTACAGATTTACACGGTGACGTGCAGAGACGGCAGGCAGAGACGGGGACGGACAGAGACGGGGACGGACAGAGACGGGGACGGACAGAGACGGGGACGGACAGAGACGGGGGCGGGCAGAAACAGCAAAGGAGCAGCGGCTGGCCCGAGGGGGGGGGTCAGAGTTTGTCGAGCGGTCGGCGCGGAGGCTGCGCCAGCTGCCGGTAACGGCTCGGCGTCAGGCCTGTAACCTGCTTGAACTGGGCGCTCAGGTGGGCGACGCTGGAGTAGTTCATGCGGTCGGCAATCTCGCTGAGCGAAAGCTCGCCGTAGGAGAGCAGCTCCTTGACCCGCTCGATGCGCTGCGCGATGTAGCAGCGTTCGACGGTCGTGCCGGTCTCCTCGGAAAAGAGCTTGCTCAACACGCTGTATTCGTGGTGCAGCGTCTCGGAGAGATATTCCGAGAGGTTGACGCGCAGCGGCACGTCGTCTCGGTGCACCAGACGGATGATCTCGGTACGGATCCGCTCGGCCAGCTGGCGGCGGCCATCGTCCAGCCGCTCGAAGCCCACGGCCCGCAGCGCCTCGTCCAGCCGCTCTAGTGTCGCGGCATCGGGACGCACGGCGGTTCGCACGTACCCCAGTTCGACGCACTCGGGCTCCAGCCCCAGCCGCGTGAAGAGGTCGCGCACGACCAGTATGCAGCGGTCGCACACCATGTTCCGGATGTGAAAGGTCCGACCCTCCTCCGGCGCTCTGTCCAAGGATTCCATACCGCGAAGATAACGCTTCGCCGCGGGTTGTGCAACACCCCGGCCCGGAAAATCGGAGAGCAGGCCCCTCCTCCGCGATCCCGGGCCGACCGTGGGACAACGGCAAATCGACGGCATCCGCCCATGGAACGGCGGAACATCCACCACAGTCCGCAGTCCGACCGCAGACCGATCGCTGACTGCAGCCCGGCCGCCGAACGGCAGCGGGCCCGGCTCTCCGACAATGGCACCCCGATACTCCGACAACGGTCCTCCCCCGGTGCCGGTGCCCCGGCACTCCGACAACGACGCCCTGACAAAGGCAGATCGGCTGCCGCGGGTTTGGTTCTCTGCGCGGCTTGCACTATCTTTGCGGCCCGGAACCATCAAAGAGTCACTGCCATGACCGAAAAACATGCCCGCCACGGGAGCCTGCTGGCCCTCACGCCCCTGCTGGTCTTCCTGGCCACCTACCTCGCCGCATCGCTCATAACGGGCGACTTCTACCGCATGCCCATCAGCGTGGCGTTCCTCGCCGCCGCGGTCTATGCCGTTGCGACGACACGCCGGCTGCCCTTCGCCGAGCGCATCGAGCACTTCTCGGCCGGAGCCGCAAACGGCAACATCCTGCTCATGATCTGGATCTTCATCCTCGCCGGAGCCTTCGCCGAGTCGGCCCGCAGCATGGGTGCCGTGGATGCCACGGTGAATCTGACGCTCCACCTGCTGCCGGGGTCGCTCCTCCCCGCGGGGCTCTTCCTCGCGGCCTGCTTCGTGTCGCTCTCCGTCGGGACCTCCGTCGGGACGATCGTCGCCCTAGGTCCCGTCGCCGCTGGGCTGGCCGAGCAGACCTCGATGAACGAGGCATGGCTCATGGGGATCGTGGTCGGCGGCGCCTTCTTCGGCGACAACCTCTCGTTCATCTCCGACACGACCATCGCCGCAACCCGCACGCAGGAGTGCGACCTGCGCGACAAGTTCCGCGTCAACGTCCGCATCGTCGCCCCGGCGGCCCTCGTGACGCTGGGCATCTACCTCTTCACGGGAAGCCATGCCCCGCAGATCGCCCATCCGGAGCACATCGAGTGGATCCGGGTGCTGCCCTACCTGCTCGTCCTCGTGGCGGCCGTCGGCGGCATGAACGTCATGAAGGTCCTGCTGCTGGGCATCCTCTCGACGGGAGTGATCGGCATCGCAACGGGCAGCTTCGCACCGATGGGCTGGTGCGGCAGCATGGGCGAAGGGATCACGGGCATGGGCGAGCTCATCATCATCACGCTACTCGCAGGCGGGCTGCTCGAACTGATCCGCCTGAACGGCGGCATCGACTACCTGATCGACCGCATGACACGCCACATCCGGGACCGCCGCGGCGCCGAGGGAGCCATCGCGGGGCTCGTCTGCCTCTCGAACCTCTGCACGGCCAACAACACGATCGCCATCCTGACCGTGGGCCCCATCGCCCGCAAGATCGCCGACCGCTTCGGCATCGACCGCCGGCGCAGCGCCAGCCTGCTCGACACCTTCTCGTGCTTCACACAGGGGCTGCTCCCCTACGGCGCACAGCTGCTCATGGCCGCCGGCCTCACGGGGCTCTCGCCGCTGGAGATCATCCGCTACCTCTACTACCCCTTCATCATGGGATTCGGCGCCGTACTGGCCATCGTGCTGCGCTACCCCCGCAAAATCTGATCCGGCCGCCCGCTTCCGGGCCGCCCCATACGCACACGAAAACACCCGCAACGCCTTGTGGCGCTGCGGGTGTTCTGCAATCCGCTGCGGGACGGTTACTCGATCTCGAGCAGCACGGCGTCCGTAGCTACGGTGTCGCCCGCCTGCACGAGAATCTGCTTCACCTTGCCCGAGTAGTCGGTCGTGACGGCATTCTCCATCTTCATGGCCTCGAGCACGAGGACCTCCTGTCCGGCCTTGACCTCGTCGCCGACCTTCACCTTGATGTCGATGATGCGGCCCGGCAGCGGAGCCGTCACGGTGTTGCCCGTGATGACGGCCTGCTTCTTCTCCTCGACGGGCTTCTCCTCGGCCTTCGGCGCAGCGGGTTTCGCCGCCGCGTAGGCCTTCTTCTTCTGTTCGGTCAGGAAGGTCTTGGCCACGAGCGGGAAGAGCTCGAGCAGCAGCACCTCCTTCTCGTTGGCGGCGAGCTTCACACCTCCGGCCTCCGGAAGTTCGGGATTGGGCTGCATCTGGTATTTCGACGTATCGTAGGGCGTCTCCTCACGCACACCGCAGATCTTGAAGCGGAACTCGGGATCGATCTTCACGGGCGTCTTGCCGTACTCGCCCTTCACCAGTCCGACGAACTGCGACGACTTGTTGGTGTACATCGGACGTCCGGCCTTCTCGTCGAGGGCGCAGTTCACGGCCTGTGCGCCGACGATCTGCGACGTCGGGGTCACCAGAGGCGGCAGACCCGCAGCCAGACGCACCGACGGAATGAGCTCCATGGCGCGGGGCAGAATCTCCTCCGACTTGAGCTGCTTGAGCTGGGCCACCATGTTCGAATACATGCCGCCCGGGATTTCGGCCTTCTGCACCAGTTCGTTCGGTGCCGGGAAGCCGAAGTAGGCCTCGATCTTGCGGCAGGCGGCGATCGTCGCCTCCTCGTCGTCGTTCTGCGCAGCCTTGATGGCGGCGTCGAACAGCGCGTCGATCTCGGCGGGCAGCTTGTCCGTCAGCGGGTTGAACGGCTTGGGTTCGGGCTTCTCGACGCCGAATACCGACATGTTCAGCTCCTTGCGGATCTCACGCAGCTGCGTGTTGATCTTCGCCACGGCCTCCATGTTGACGCCGAGGTCGATGCCGAGCTTCTGGCAGAAGACGTAGACCAGCTCGATGGCCGGAGCGCCCGTGCCGCCGCCGAAGTACCAGCAGTTGGTGTCGACGATGTCGACGCCCGCCACGATGGCCGCGAGCACCGATGCCAGACCGTAACCCGGCGTACAGTGGGTGTGGAAGTCGACCGGAATCGAGAGGTGCTGCTTGAAGAGCTTGACAAGCGTGGCCACGCGGCGCGGCGGAATCAGGCCCGACATGTCCTTGATCGTAATCATGTCGGCACCGAGGGCCGCCATCTGGCGGGCCTTGTCGAGGAAGTAGGCGTCGGTGAAGACCTGCTCGTGCTTCTTCTTGCCCATCAGGCGCTGCATGAAGGTCGGTTCGGGGTATTTCGGGTCGACCGTATAGCAGACGGCGCAATCGGCGATGCCGCCGTACTGCTTCACGTACTTGACCGTCGACTTCACGTTGTCCACATCGTTCAGGGCATCGAAGATACGCATGATGCCCAGACCGCTCTCGATGGCGTTGCGGCAGAAGCCGTCGATGATCTCATCCGTATAGGGCGAATAGCCGAACAGGTTGCGGCCGCGCGACAGGGCCGTGAGCTTCGAGACGTTGCCGATGGCCTTGTGAATGGTCTCCAGACGGGTCCAGGGGTTCTCGTTCAGGTAGCGCATCACCGAGTCGGGCACGGCACCGCCCCACACCTCCATCGCATAGAAATTCGCATCCTTGTAATAAGGCAGGCAGCGGTCGATTTGCGCCTGGTTCATGCGGGTTGCGAACGAGGACTGCTGTCCGTCGCGCAACGTAAGGTCTCTGATCTTGAGATTTCTCGCCATTGTATTAGGAAATTAAAGGGTTTTACCCGCGTTACTGTTATTCCGATAACAAAGATAATAAACAATTCGGATTTCCAACAATTTTGCGAAAAAAATCGCAAAAATTCATCACCTCAACTTACTTTCCGTAAATCAAAGGCCCTCACGAGGCGTCCGGAGCCCGGTGCCGTCCGCCGCACGGGCGCTCCTGCGGCGGGCGGGCCGGTCGAGGTACTTGCGCTTGAAGAGATCGACGCAGAAGACGAGCATCGCCAGCAGGAGCGGCCCGAAGATCAGGCCGATGAAGCCGAAGAGCGACAGTCCGATGATGACGCCGAAGATCGTGACGAGCGGATGCGTGTTGTCGAGCTTCTTCTGCAGGACCATGCGCAGGATGTTGTCGACCTGCGTGACGACCAGCACGCCGTAGAGCAGCAGCCCGACAGCCTGTCCCCACTGCCCGGCCAGCCCCATGTAGAGGGCCAGGGGCACCCACACGAGCGCCGTGCCGACGACCGGGATCACCGTGGCGAAGCCCGTCAGCACGCCCCATAACAGCGTCCCGTGCACGCCGAAGATCACGTAGCCCACCCAGGCGACGAACCCCTGCCCCACGGCCAGCAGCGGGATGACGATGGCGTTCGAGCGGACGATGCGGTGGATTTCGCGCAGCACGTCGCCGCCTTCGCGGCGGTTGAAGGGGAGCATCTCGCGGACGTAGGCCTCCATGCGGCAGCCGCCGACGAGCAGGAAGTAGAGCACGAAGAGCAGCACGACGACATTGACGGCGAAGCTGCCGATCGCCTCGACGAGCTGCTGCCCCAGCTTCGGCAGGTAGGCCAGGATCTCGCGCAGGTTGCTCTCCTGCCAGAGGTCGTAGCCCGTCCGGACACGGATCACGCGCGTGACATCCCGGACCGAGGCGATGAGCGACTGCGGGTCGAGCGTCACGTCCTGCACCTTGCTGACGACGAGCCACACGATGCCGCTGATCGGAATGAGGAAGCAGAGGACGGCCTCGCCCAGCAGCAGCCAGGCCGCCGGACCGCGGCGCCAGCGGCGGTGTTCGGTGAGGCGGATCATCTGCCCGCGCAGCAGGACGTAAATCGTCGCGGCGCCCAGCAGGCCGCCCAGAAAGGGAATCAGCTCGATGAAGACCGTCACCCCCATGCCGAGGATGAGGGCGACGAGCGAATAACGCCAGTATCGTTCACGGATCGAAGCCATACGCCGCCAGCAGCGCAAGGAGCGTGCCGCGAACGGATGCCGCACCACATGAAGGCGGAAAAAGGGCAGACGGCCGCCGGGCAGCACGGCACCGCACGGCGTCAGAGCAGGCGCTGCCGCAGCGCTTCGCACGAAGCCTCGGGATCGTGCGGATCGAACAGGAAGCCGTCGATGCCGGCCTCGCGTGCCGCGGCGATGTTGGCCGCACGGTCGTCGATGAAGAGCGTCTGGGCCGGATCGAGCCCGTAGCGGTCTAACAGGATGCGGTAAATGCGCGGCTCGGGCTTGACCGTACCCTCCTCGCACGAGACAACCTCGCCGTCGAAGAGCGCGTAGACATCGGCACGCCGCAGGAAGTCGATGAACTCGCGCGACATGTTCGACAGCACGTAGAGACGGTACCCCGCCCGCTTCAGCTCGCCGACGAGCCGCTCGGTCGCCCGCACGGGCTCCTGCCGGTCGATCGCCTCCCGCAGGTAGGCCCGGGCCACCTCGGGCGTGCAGCCGTGCAGGGCGCACAGGGCGTCGATCACCTGATCGAGCGTCAGCGTGCCGCGGTCGTACTCGACCCAGAAGTCGGGCATCGGATCGGTGCGGATGAAGCGGAAGAAGTCGATGAATTCGGGTGTGCACTTGTGCTTGTCGCGAGCGAAAAGGACGCCGCCGAGGTCGAAAACAATATTTTTCATGCGGCAAAGATAGGCTTTTCGCCCGACATTTCTTCGGTGCGCCGGCAAAAAAAGGCGGTCTCTCCCGCCCGGATACGGCGCGGGAGGTCCGGCGCCGTTCCGGACCTCCCGCTCTCCGGCCGGAGAATCAGTCGGCGCGCGAGACCACCAGGCAGTCCACCATCGCCTGGTTGACCTCCATGTGCATGTTCTCGTTCCACGGGCAGAACTCCAGCGTCACGACATGACGGCCCGGCGTGAGGGCGATGCGGACACGGTTGGTCAGGCCCCATTCGTCCCAGGCCCCTTCGCCGCGCTGCGGGAAGACCACGCAGCGGGCATGCGCGCCGTCCACACGCATCGTGCGCAGCGCACAGCGGTTATGCGTCTCCACCGAGCCGTTGCCGTTGGCATAGCGCCACGCGAGGACATACTCTCCCGGCTCCCCGATCCGGATCGGAATCTCGATCCGCCGGTTGACCGTCCGGGCGATCTCGACAAACCCGCGGCCCGAGTATCCGCTGTAGGGATATGCGGCGGCCGGGGCATACTCCTCCGCCTCGTACAACCGTGTCGTGCGGTAGCTCGCAACGGGCTCGCTGGCGAACGACTCGATCCCGTCGGCCGAAAGGGCCGTCACCTGCCAGCTCCCGGTCTCGTCGTCGGGCAGCGGGAACACGGCGTCGGAGGTCTCGCCGACAGGCGTCCCGTCGCGGTAGATGCGGTAGGTGCAGCCCTGCTCGGGCTCCCAGAGCAGGCGGTTCACGCCGAAGTCCGCCTCGGGAGTGCGGGGCGAGTAGCGGTTCGCGGTCAGGTTGATCCGGCCTGCGGGCAGCGGCTCCGAAGCCAGGCGGATCTCAACGGCGTGCCGTCCGCGGAGGGTATCCGCCAGGAAGGGCTCCTGCTCGACGCCGTCCACGCGGAACGAGGCGATGCGGTTGCCCCAGCCCGACAGCGAGATGTCGAGCAGGGCCTCGCGGTAGCGGAAATTCTCCAGGCGCCGCGGGGCATCGAGCGCCTCGGGGACGAAAGGGGTGAAGCGCAGCCCGTCGGCCTCGAAGTCGAGCCCGAAAAGCAGGCGGTATGTAAGGGCGAGGTTGCCCGAAAGGCTCCACAGCATGTTCGCCGAGTTGATCTGCGTGCCGTAGCGGTCGCCGGACCAGCTGACAAAGTTCTCCTGATTGGTCAGGAAGAGCAGTGCGGCCCTCCAGATGGCGCCGATGCCGTGGAGGACGTTGGGTTCGTTGCCCGTGCGGGCTGCCGCCAGCGTCCAGTAGGCCTGCACGAAGGGCCACACGGCATCGTTATGGTAGGGCGGCACGTCGGGAATGCTCGGGAAGAAACACGGCGTGCCGAAATCGAGCGACGGAACCTGTTCGACGACGCGCGCCGCGCGCTCGGCCGGGGCGATGTCCCACAGGATGCAGAGCGCCTCGCCGAGCGTCTCGCTGCGGGGCGACAGCAGCAGCGTGTCGCGGCCGTAGAGGAACTGCCCGTAGTAGCCCCGCTCCTCGATCCAGAGCCGGGCGTTGATCCCTTCACGCAGCAGTCCGGCATGGCGGGCATACCTTGCGGCGAGCTCCGCCTCACCCCGCCGGGCCGCAATCTCGGCAAGCACCTCGCAGGCGCGGCAGTGTACGGCGCAGGTTCCGAGGTTCTCGCTGGCATAGATGTCCGCCGGCTGCATCCAGCGCGGATACTCCTGCTCGCGCCAGTCGAGGAAGGAGCTCTCGCCGCGCACGAGCTGCGTGACGGGATCGTAGACCACCCGCATGTCGTCCTCCACCGAACGGCGGATCACGGGCCAGATCGTATCGAGCCACGCCTCGTCGCCCGTGACCTTGTAGACCTCGTAGGCCGCCACGGCCCAGATCATGCGGTCCGACGAGACGGGCCAGGCGCCGCCCGTACCCGTATCCTGCACGATGCGGCCCAGAGGGTCGACCTTGCGCATCAGGCTCTTTTTCGCCACCTCGGGCTGCACGTGCGCCATGGCCAGCAGGATGCTGTAGCTCACGTCGCGCGTCCACACGCCGCTCCAGTTCCGGCCGGTGCGGAGCGTCGAATCGGGCTCGACGGCACGGTTCACCTCGTCGAGCGAAAGGTTGTACATGGCCCGTTCGACGGGCAGGCCCCCGCTCAGCCGGGGATAGGCCGAAATATCGGTCCCGAGCCGCCAGCGCTGTTCGGCAACGCTGTCGGCGCCCGGCGCGGCACCCGTAAAGTCGGAGACGATCTCCGTATCGGAGAGCACGCGGGCCGTATATTGGGCCTGCGTCACCCCGTCACGCAGCAGCTCGTAGCTTGCGGTGCGGTACACGACATCGCTGCCACACGAGACGCCCAGCAACAGCAGCGGCAATAGAATCTTTCGCATGGATTCAGAAAGTTCGGTTCGACATGATTTTCCAAAAAGGGCCCCGTCCCGAAGGAGAGGCCCGAGAATTCCTGTTGAGTTGACCGTCAGAAGAGGTGGAAGACCACGGTCAGACCCGCCATGACGATGGCGACCATCGACATGAGCTTGACGAGGATGTTGAGCGACGGGCCCGACGTATCCTTGAACGGATCGCCCACCGTATCGCCCACGACCGTCGCCTTGTGGCACTCGGAGCCCTTGCCGCCGAAGTGTCCCTCCTCGATCATCTTCTTGGCGTTGTCCCACGCACCGCCGGCATTGGCCATGAAGACCGCCAGCACGAAGCCCGAGCTCAGGCCGCCGACGAGCAGGCCCATGACGCCCGCCACGCCGAAGACAAGGCCCACGATCACCGGCACGATGATTGCCAGCAGACTCGGGAAGAGCATCTCACGCTGCGCCCCACGCGTCGAGATGGCCACGCAGCGCGCATAGTCGGGCGTACCCTCGCCCGTGAGGATGCCTTTGATCTCGCGGAACTGACGCCGCACCTCCTGCACCATGCTCTCGGCGGCGCGGCCCACGGCATTCATCGTCAGACCGCAGAAGAGGAACGACATCATCGCACCGATGAAGAGACCGATGAGCACCGTGGGGTTCATCAGCGAGATGCGGTAATACTCCATGAAGTCGAGGATCGAGGCGCTCTGCACGAGCTGCTCCGTGCCGTTCGGCATCGTGAGCACCTCGATACCGTTGTGCAGCAGGCCGATGCGGATCTCCTCGATATAGGAGGCCAGCAGCGCCAGCGCCGTCAGGGCCGCCGATCCGATGGCGAAGCCCTTGCCCGTGGCCGCCGTCGTGTTGCCCAGCGCGTCGAGCGCGTCGGTACGCTTGCGCACCTCGGCACCCAGGCCGCTCATCTCGGCATTGCCGCCCGCATTGTCGGCGATGGGTCCGTAGGCGTCGGTCGCCAGCGTGATGCCCAGCGTCGAGAGCATGCCCACGGCCGCGATGCCGATGCCGTAGAGGCCCATCGACATGTTCTGCGGCGAGAGCATCTGCTCCATGTCGAAGCCGATGGCGCAGAGGTAGGCCACGATGATCGCCACGCCGATCGTCACGACGGGAATCGCCGTCGAGATCATGCCCGAGCCCACGCCGGCGATGATGACCGTGGCGGGACCCGTCTGGGCGCTGCCGGCGATCTTCTGCGTCGGCTTGTAGGAGTGCGACGTGTAGTATTCGGTTGCCTGGCCGATGATGATGCCGGCCACGAGGCCCGTGATGACCGAGCACGAGAGGCCGACCCAGTTCTCGATGCCGAGCAGGTAGAGGATGCCGAACGTCGCCACGGCGATGAGCGCCGAGCTGACATTCACGCCGCGCCCGAGCGAGCGCAGCAGCTCCCGCATCGACGCCCCCTCCTTCGTGCGCACGAGGAAGATGCCGATAATCGAGAGGACGATGCCCACGGCGGCAATCAGCATCGGCGCCAGCACGGCCTTGAGCTGCATCGTCTCGCCGCCCGTCGTGGCGAAGGCCGCGGCACCGAGGGCCGCCGTCGCCAGCACCGAGCCGCAGTAGCTCTCATAGAGGTCGGCACCCATGCCGGCCACGTCACCCACGTTGTCGCCCACGTTGTCGGCGATGGTCGCCGGGTTGCGCGGGTCGTCCTCCGGGATACCGGCCTCGACCTTGCCCACGAGGTCGGCGCCCACGTCGGCCGCCTTCGTGTAGATACCGCCGCCGACACGCGCGAAGAGCGCCTGCGTCGAGGCGCCCATGCCGAAGGTCAGCATCGTCGTGGTGATGACCACGAGCTTCTGCGGACCCGTCGCCTCGACAAAGTGGTTCAGGATCACATACCAGAACGAGATGTCGAGCAGGCCGAGCCCCACGACCACAAGGCCCATCACGGCGCCGCTGCGGAAGGCGACCTTCAGGCCGCGGTCGAGCGACTGCCGCGCGGCATTGGCCGTGCGGGCCGAGGCGTAGGTTGCGGTCTTCATGCCGAAGTATCCGGCCAGGCCCGAGAAGAATCCGCCCGTAAGGAAGGCGAAGGGCACCCATTCGTTCTGCACGCCCGCCCCGTAGGCCAGGTAGGCGAAGAAGAGCGCCAGAACCACGAATACGAGCCCCACGACCTTGTACTGCTGCCGCAGGTAGGCCATGGCACCCATGCGCACGTGCGCGGCGATCTCGCGCATGCGCGGCGTACCCTCGTCCTCGCGCTTCATCAGACGGTAGAAGGCCCAGGCAAAGGCCAGCGCGATGACGGAAGCGACGGGTACGACCCAGAAAATCATCGGAGTGTTCGTCATTTGGCTATAGTTTGGTTTAAGATTGGAAACGTGGACATAAAGATAGGAAAAATCCCGCAATACGACTCACCGAAGCCGGGAAAAAGAGGTCCCGGGAGAAAAAAAGCCGGGGCTCCGGAATCCGGAGCCCCGACCTGGGCGACCGACAACGGCCGGAAGGGACGTTCCCGACAGGGAACTACGATCCGAAGTTGTCGTAGAGGATGTTTTCGGGCGGCACGCCGAGCGAATCGAGCATCTTGACCACCGAGGCGATCATCATCGGAGGTCCGCACATGAGGTAGATGCAGTCCTCGGGAGCCTGATGGTGCTTCAGGTAGTTCTCGTAGAGCACGTTGTGCACGAAGCCCGGCGTATAGGGAATGCCTGCCGCATCGGCCTCGGGATCGGGACGGTCCAGTGCGAGGTGGAACGAGAAGTTGGGGAACTCCTTTTCGATCTCGTGGAACTCGTGCAGATAGGGAGCCTCCTTCAGGGCGCGGGCTCCGTACCAGAACGAAACGGGACGCTTCGTCTTCTCGGTCTTGAACAGGTGCATGATGTGGCTGCGCATCGGGGCCATGCCGGCGCCGCCGCCCACGAAGATCAGCTCCTGCGTGTCGGGCAGGTTGTCCGGCAGGAAGAACTCGCCGTAGGGGCCCGAGATGGTCACCTTGTCACCCGGCTTGCGCGAGAAGATGTACGACGAGCAGATGCCCGGGTTCACCTTCATGAACGAGCCCGTGGCCCGGTCGAACGGAGGCGTGGCGATACGGATGTTCAGCATGATGATGTTGCCCTCGGCCGGGTGGTTGGCCATCGAGTAGGCGCGGAACGTCGGCTCGGGATTCGTCGCCACCAGGTCCCACATCTTCATGCGATCCCAGTCGGCACGGTACTTCTCGTCGATGTCCATGTCCGAGAACTTGATGGCGTCGTACTTCGGGATGTCGATCTGGATGTAGCCGCCGCTGCGGAACTTGAGGTTTTCGCCCTCGGGCAGCTTCACGACGAACTCCTTGAGGAAGGTCGAGATGTTGCGGTTCGAAACCAC
>LBJMR02800__coassemble_343_pt1 | contig 37412 bp, 28 predicted proteins | sample LBJMR02800__metabat2_low_PE_051 | metagenome-assembled genome bin LBJMR02800
ATGGCGACGGCGTGCCCGGTACGGAGACCGTGCCGCGGTTCTCGCGGATCTGCTCCTGCGTCTGGTCGTCGACGTAGGCCAGCCCCTTCTTGATGAGGACGATGGCCCACTCGTAGAGCTGGTCGAAGTAGTCCGACGCATAGCGCTCCAGCGCCCAGTCGAAGCCGAGCCAGTGGATGTCGCGCTTGATCGAATCGACATACTCGACGTCCTCCTTGACGGGGTTCGTGTCGTCGAAGCGCAGGTTGCACTTGCCGCCGTATTTCTTGGCCAGACCGAAGTTGATGCAGATGCTCTTGGCGTGGCCGATGTGCAGGTAGCCGTTCGGCTCGGGCGGAAAGCGCGTCTGTACGCGGGTTTCGCCCTTGGCGATCGACTCTTCGATGATCTCTTCGAGGAAGTTCAGCGACTTCTGGGGTGTTTCGTTGGTTTCGCTTGTCATATTTCCTGTGTGCGTTTTTTGTTATCCGTTATCTGATCCCGGGGCGGTGACGGGGACCGCCCCGGTGGAATACCTTGTCGATCGCGACGGAGAGCTGGACGACCTGCTGCGTGCCGAGCCCCGTGCCGTCGTAGTGGAAGACCATGCCCGCCTCGACCTGAACTGTATCGTGGAAGAAGCGGCGGTCGAAGCCTACCCACGTGCGGTTGTAGATGTGCTCGGTCGTGGCATAGAAACTGTCGCCTGCATAGAGGCCGTCGGCGCCGTAGGTGAGCCCCAGCGTGGGGTTGGCCACCAGGTTGCGCAGCGGCTGCAGGTTCTCGCCCAGGTAGAGGTTGTTCTCGATCTTCAGACCCCACCAGGTGGTCAGGACCACGTCCAGCTGCCCGCCCCAGGGCTTTTTCCACTCGTGGTCGACGCTCCGGGCGCGCTGCGGCGCGAAGAGCGCCCCGGCGCGGATGTCGAGCCCGATCCGTTCTCCCCGCTCCCAGCCCACATAGGGGTTCAGCAGGAGGTTGTCCGTGACATTCTCGTTGAGCTTCGAGCCGGCGAAGTGGAACATCGAGAAGGCGTAGCCGACGTAGAAGCCCGGCAGCGTCGTGTAGCGTCCGGCCGAGAGGATACGGAACATCTCGCGCGACTGCTCGGAGTACATCCCCTCCCAGTCGATGGCCAGCTCGATGTAGGTCTTGTCGCGCCAGCTGACGTAACGCCCGAGGAAGCCCGCCATGCGGTTGTGGTAGAAGGCCGTCGAGTCGCTGAAGAAGGCGCGCGAATAGTCGCCCATGAGCTCTTTGCGGTTGAAGATGCCCGCGTTGGCCTGCACCGCGGCGGTGCGGAACTGGTAGTACATCAGCGGCTTGATGTCGGTCAGAAAGCGGTCGCCCTGGGCATTGTACTGCCCGAAGTGCTGGAGCATCTCGACGCCGAAGACCAGCCGGTTCTTGCGCTCCCACTCGATGCCGACGTAGGGCGTCAGGCGGGCGCTGAACAGGGTCTGCGATTCGTTGAAGTCGTTGTTGGCGTATTCCCGGTTGTCGAAGCGTGTGTCGAAGTCGGCGCCTGCGAGCACCTCCTGCGCCCGGACTGCACCGGTCGCGGCGACGAGTACAGCCGCGGAGAGGATGACCTTTCTGAAAGACATAAGTGTGTGATTGAACCCCCAAAAATAGGTAAAAATTTTTTATTTGACTACTTTTGCACCCGAAAACAACCGATCGTGAGCACCATGCGCAAAATCACCAATGCAGAGTTGGGCCGTCCGTCGGCCGAAGAGTTCGCCGCGATGGCCAAGATGCCCGTTGTGGTCGTGCTCGACAACATCCGTTCGCTGCAGAACGTCGGGGCCTTCTTCCGCACGTCGGACGCCTTTGCCGTGGAGCGGATCGCCCTGTGCGGCATCACGGCCACGCCGCCCAACCGCGACATCCACAAGACGGCCCTCGGGGCCGAGCTGACGGTGCCGTGGCGCCACTACGCCGCGACGGAGGAGTGCCTCGCGGAGCTGAAGGCCGCCGGTTACTCGCTCTGGGCCGTGGAGCAGGTCGAGGGGGCCGTGCGGCTCGGCGACTTCCGTCCCGAGGCGGGGGTGCGCTATGCGCTGGTCTTCGGCAACGAGGTGCTGGGCGTGGGGCAGCAGGCCGTGGACCTCTGCGACGGGGCCATCGAGATTCCGCAGGCCGGGACGAAACACTCGATCAACGTCTCGGTGTCGGGCGGCGTCGTGTTGTGGCACTTCTTCGACCGGCTCTGGCCGCTGAAAGGGTAGCGAGGTTCGCGCTGCGGCACGTCCGGGCTGCGACATCCTTCCCCTTCGGGCCGGTGACATCTTTTCAGCCTGTCGGTACCTCGGCCGTGACAAATAAATTTGCCGCGGCGCCCGGTTTGCACTTTACGTCCTCTGCGAGGCCGTTTAGATAGGCTGCACCTCGGCCGTGACAAATAAATTTGCCGCGGCGCCCGGTTTGCACTTTACGTCCTCTGCGAGGCCGTTTAGATAGGCTGCACCTCGGCCGTGACAAATAAATTTGCCACGGCGCTCGGTTTGCACTATCTTTGTCCCCGAATCAAAACTTAATACCTGAAGAAATGTCAGTAGAAAGCACCGTCCGTGCGGTCACGACGTACCGTCTGGCGGAAATGAAGCAACGCGGCGAGAAGATCGCCATGCTCACCTCTTACGATTATTCGATGGCCCGGATCGTCGATGCCGCCGGTATCGACGTCATCCTCGTCGGCGACTCGGCCGCCAACGTCATGGCCGGCTACGAGACGACGCTCCCCATCACGCTCGATATGATGATCTACCATGCCCGTTCGGTCGTTCGGGCCGTCAACCGGGCGCTTGTGGTCGTCGACCTGCCCTTCGGTACCTACCAGGGCAACTCGAAGGTGGCGCTCGATTCGGCCGTGCGGATCATGAAGGAGACCGAGGCCGACGCCGTGAAGATGGAGGGTGGCGAGGAGATCCTCGAATCGGTGCAGCGCATTCTCTCGGCCGGGATTCCGGTCATGGGGCACCTCGGCCTGACTCCCCAGTCGATCCACAAGTTCGGCACCTACAACGTCCGCGCCAAGGAGGCGGCCGAGGCCGAGAAGCTCGTGCGCGACGCCCACCTGCTGAGCGATGCGGGCTGCTTCGCCATCGTACTGGAGAAGATTCCCGCGGCGCTGGCCGCCCGGGTGACGAGCGAGGTCTCGGCCCCGACGATCGGCATCGGAGCCGGCGGCGCGTGCGACGGCCAGGTGCTCGTCGTGCACGACATGCTGGGCATCAACAAGGGCTTCTCGCCCCGGTTCCTGCGCCGCTATGCCGACCTGCACACCATCATGACCGATGCCGTGGGCCGCTACATCGACGATGTAAAGTCGGGCGATTTCCCCAACGAGAAGGAGCAGTATTGATTCCCCGCGCTCCTCGCGACAGTCAACGAGCGGAATCCCGCAAGGGATTCCGCTCGTTTCGTATTGTGCTGCGGTGCGTGCGGAGTCACGCTCCGGCTCCGGTCGCCCGATCCCGAGCATCTCGTAGACATCCGGGTATTCCGCGGCAAACCCTTCGTCGGACTTGCCCGCACGGAGGTCTTCCGGACAGCGTCTGCCGGCATGTTGCCTCTTTTCGCCTGTGAAGCGGTTACCGGGGCGTAGCAATGCCCGGGCCCCGTGTGCTTTCGCTTGTCCGTTTCACCTGTGACCGTTCCGGAATAATCACCGGAACAACCTCCTTGCCGAAAGAAAGAAAAACGGGGCGGAACCTTCGTGCGGTTCCACCCCGTTTTTTGTATTCCTCCGGCGGGTCGGGTTTCGGCCCTCCTGCCGTGGGAGATGTCGCTATTCGTACTCGAACGAAACGGCCTCCGAGAGCGAGTTCGTCGCAATGGCGTTCGTCACCGTGTACGAGGAGCCGTCGAGTGCCGTGACGAAGAACAGCAGGTGGCAGTTGTCCTTCTTCCACGACGAATCGAGCGTGATGACGAATATGTAGTCGGCCGTGTCGCCCGCATTCAGCTGGCCCATGTCGTGTCCGGCGAAGGAGGTCGAACCCTCGTCGCGGCAGTCGGCCTTGCGGACCACGTTGTTGTGGGTGTTGAAATTGTAGCCGTTGTCCGGCATGCCGTAGTTGGACTGCGTGCCCGAAAGACCGTCCTCCAGCACCCACGCGCCGACGCGGAAGCTGCCGTTCACGGCCGCCTTGATCGTCATGCGGGCCACGAGCGTGTTGCCGTCAACGGCCGTGCGGACCGCGATGCCGGCCTTGGCAGGCTCGGAAGTCGAAGCGTCGATTGCGTTCTTGAGGTTCGTCACGTTCGTGTTGTAGTTGTAGTTGTAGAGGACCGACTTCATGTCGAAGATGACCGTCGGGTAGCTCCTGACGCCGAATGCGCTGTCCAGCGGCTCGTCCGGAGCATACGGATCGCCCGAATAGGTGTGGATGGCACCCAAAACGGCCCGCGAGCCATACGACTCCTCGGCCAGCACGTCATGCAGCGAGGCGATCATGTAGGGGCAGTAGCCGCAGCCCAGACCCGTGAACTGCATGATCATCGCGCGGTGCTTGAACGAGGTGCTGCCCGGCTGCGGGTCTGCCGGACGCGTCGGGATCGCGAAATCAACGGCTGTGACGGTTACCGGGTCCTTCAGCGTGTTCGAGGTCTTGTAGGCAACCCAGAACGAGCGGACCTCGGCCTTCGTGGCCTGGTAGTAGGGGAGTTCGTACTCCTCGCCCGATGCTGAGGTCTTCGTCACCGTGGGGAGCGTGATCGACCGGTTCGTGTCGGCATCGTAGATGGTGTAGCCCTCCTTGAGCACCTCGCCGTCGTAGCGGATGACGAAGATGGCCTGGTCCACACCGGCCTGTACGACCGTTGTCGAAACCGTGGCGGTGAGACCCGTCTGACCGTTGGGCTCGAGGTCGATCACCTCGTCGTTGCCAGCCGAACCCTCGACGGCGTTGATGCGCAGCGTTCCCGAGGTGTATTCGGCCTCTTCACCCTCCTGCGGGGCCAGATTGGCGTATTTGACGTAGAAGGAGTAGGTTCCCGGATCGGTCGTCGTGAACTTCATGCCGGGCATCTCGACTACCGTATTGTCGTCGGCATTGTAGAAGGTGACCTCGTCGGCCGTGAGCTTCGTGCCGCGGAAGCGCACGTCGAAGACGGCGGCATCGACACCGTCGGCCGAGATCGTCGTCGGGGAGACCGTCGCCTTGAATACGGCACCTTCCGGTCCCTCGTTGTCATCGCCCGATCCCGAGCAGGATACGGATGCAAGGCATACGGCGGCCATCAGCAGCGTTTTGCCAATCAGATGTTTTGTCATGGATTTGTGATTTAGATGTGTTTAGAATGAAGATGTGATCGCAATGTTGCATCCGGTGTAGGCCGGAGAGTAGCGGCAGACGCCGCCCGAGCAGATGTAGCCGGCGCGGTTGCGGCCGTAGCTGATCTGCACGCGCGTGCGGTTGTGCGTGTAGCTGAATCCGCCGTTGTAGTAGTTCTTGTTCGTCTCGCCCTTGGTTCCGCCCTGGTTGTACATGTCGCTGACGAAGAAGCTCCACTTCGGCGCCAGTCCGAATTCGAGCAGGCCGGCTACCCAGTTGCCCTCGTAGTCCTGCGAAAAGAGGTACTGCACCTCGGCGCGCAGCGACTTCTTGCGGTCGAACTTGTAGGTGACGTCACCCACGAAGATGTTCGATGCGTAGGTGCGGCTCGAGAATCCGTGGTCGGGGTTCCACTCCTGGCACGAGAAGAGCAGCGAGGTCTTCAGCTTCCTGTTCCACTGGCGCTCCACGTCGACGTTAATGTCGCGCCACAGCAGCTGGCGGTCGCCCGTCTGCGACTGTTCGCCGCGCAGCGTGTAGAAGGTCGACACGTTGGCGTGGAAGTTCCAGTAGCGGTGGCGGTCATGCTTGTTGCGCAGCGAGTAGTTGAGGTCTATCTGCCCGCCGATCTCTCCCTCGACGTTCACCTGATAGGGGTTCAGGTTGGCCAGCATGTAGGTGTATTGGCGCGTGAGGGCCGGCAGGTAGTTGAGCATGTTGCCCGTACCGCTGCCGTAGAGCGAGATGAGCGTTCCCATGTTGTCCAGCATGCGGAACGTGCCCGAGACGCTGAAGGTCTTGTAGTAGTAGCCGACCTCGCCCAGGATGGCCTTGCCGTCGACCGCCTCGGCGGCAACCGACGTCGGCAGGTCCTTGCTCTTGTAGGCATATTCGCCGCGCAGCGAGAGGTTCTTCCAGTTGAGGTTCACGCGGCCCGAGTAGAGATTCAGGTCGGGGGTCGTCAGGCCCACCGATGCGAAATGCTCGCTCATGGTCTCGTCCTTGTCGAGCGCCTCGTGGCGGTTCATGTAGCTGCCTTCGAGCGAGAGCAGCACCTGCCTCATTCCGAAGATGTCGGTCAGCGACAGACTCACGTCGGCACCGCGCGCCCACGAGTCGGCGTAGTCCGTGTAGAGGCGCGGACGTCCGTACAGACCCTTGACCGTCACGTAGTTGCCGAAGCGGTAGATGCCGCGGATGCCCTCGAGCGAGGTGTTGATGCCCAGCTGGCGGTCCTCGAAGCTGCGGAAGACGAGTCCGTTGCCGAACTGGTCGAAGATGTCGCCCACGAGGACCTCGAAGTTCCTGTCGGCCCACTGGATGTACTTCGACGAGAGGTAGAACTTCTTGTAGCCGGGCTGTTCGCCGAGTTCATAGCCCTGCAATGCCGGAAGATAGGCGTCGGCCTGGATGCCCGCCGAGAAGTTCTTGTAGGTGTAGTCCAGTTTGAGGTAGTTGTTCGATCCGAAGTGATCCTCCATCTCCGATCCGATGACCGAATCGTCCACGTAGTAGATCGTGTTCGTCTCGAAACTGCCCGTCAGCTGACCCTCTCCCAGCTTGATCTGGGCATGCGATGCGGCCACACAGCAGGTGCCGGCAATCAACAGTGCGATTTGCTTCATTCTATTTCTTTTTGCTGATTTCGATTACCTTGTCGATCAGTAGTTGTTCGCTGCCGGGGGTGTAGCCCGAGTGCGAGAAGACGATGTTGCCGTCGGCATCGACCACGAAACTCTGGGGCGTGAGCGATACGTTCATGGCCCGCTTGAGCGTCTGGTTGGCGTCGAACAGGCAGATGAAGTCCCAACCCAATGCGGCGGCCCGGGCCTTGGCCGTAGCCTTCAGACGCACGTCGTCGACCGAGACGGCCACCACGTCGAAATCGGCCTCCTCGCGCCACTCCTCGAGCTGGTCGTTGATCGCGTTGAGTTCCTGCAGGCAGGGCTTGCAGGCAATCGACCAGTAGGAGATGATGAGCGGTTTGCGGCCGGTCAGCGACGCGGTCGAGATGATTTCACCGTCGGCGTTTTCAATCTTCACATCCGGAAGCGACTGTGCCGAAACAGTCGTGAATGCCAGGAGGGCACCAATGAGACCGAGTACTTTCTTCATACCTTTTTGCGGTTAAAAAATTAGGGTGAAACTTGGCGGGCCGAGGCCCTTGATCGGTTGCTCTTGTAAAACCGCACAGAAACTCCCCTTGCGGAGAGTTTCTGCTCGGTTGTATGGTCGGGGCGGGGTTAGTTCCGCTTGCCGAATCTCTTTTCCAGGAACTTGCGTGCGTTGGCGTCGAACTCGTCGACGGTCACCACATGCAGCTTGACCTGCTTGCGCTCGACGGCCGGCTTGGTGGGCATGGCCGTTCTGCTGTTGGCCTTCTTGACCGGCGTTACCTTGTAGAGCGGCTTCATGTTTGCGGGATCGGACAACTGGCTGTCGGTGCCTGCGGCGGCTGCCTTGGCGGTTGTGCCGCTCTCATTCCAGCCGCGGGTCAGCGTGATGGGCGCAATGATGCGCGACGAGAGCTGGTAGGAACCGTAGTAGAAGCGTCCCGGATTCATATAATAGGTGTCGCCGTTGTACGACAGCGGGTTGATCGTGATCGTGTTCTTGTCGGCCGATACCTCTACGGGGAAGTAGCCCGTCTGTGCCGAGGTGCCGTCCGTTACGTAGGGCAGCGACGCGGTCTCGCTCGCACCGATCAGGTGGTACTCGTAGGTCGACCATGCCGAGAGCGGCGTGAAGAGGTTGGCGTTGAACGGAACCGATACCTTGTCGCCGTCGGCGATTTGCAGATACCACTTCGGACCGAAGTCATAAACGGGCGACTCGCTGTCGAATCCGTTGTAGTCCTCCGAAATGAAGAGGTCGTAGGGCGATGCGTATTCCAGGTAGTTCTGGTAGGTTACGATCTCCAGCGAAAGACCCTGGCAGATCAGGCGGTTCTGGTTCTTGGCCTTCTCGTTGAAGAGGTCGACGGCGGCCTTGAACTCATCGTAGAGGGCGTCTACCTGCTCCTTGGTCGTATACTGCGTGTGCTCGTAATAGCGGTTGTAGACGTCGTCGGGAAGCGTGGCCTCGTAGCCTACGTCGCCGATGGTAACCTTCGACGAAATTTCGGAGGTCTTCGTTACGTAGTCGAGCGTGCTGGAGTCGTACTCCTTGTACTGAATGGTCGTCGTGGCGGTCCAGTCACCCTGCAGATCGGTGAAGAGCTCCGAGTTGACCGGATCGGCCGCCGGCTCCACGATCGTCGTGTTCTGTGCCACGGAGGGCTCGCTGGCCGTGCCCTCCTCGTTGTAGACGATGACGCCGAGGTACGAGGTGGCGTCCTCGCGCGAGGAGAAGGGGATGTTCAGACCCTCGTCGGTGTTGATCTGGCCGATTTCGGTGCTCGTGAGCTCGTAGCCGCTCTCGATCAGGGTCTCTTCCGTGTAGCCGCTGTTCAGGGCGCTTTCCCACTCGCGCTGGTAGTTGCATGCGTACATGCCCGAGAGTGCATCCTTGCTCGTGCACTTCACGTTGAACCATACCTCGTAGGGCGACTCCTCGCCGTTGGGGTTCTTGATCGGGGTGACAACCACCTCGGGAGCCGGCAACGTCGGGTCGGGCAGCTGGAAGGTGATGTGCTCGAAGCACTGCGACGTACCCTCTTCGTTGCCCATGCCGGTTGCGAAGATGTGGTAGGTGGCCTCCTTGTCGATGTAGAGCATGTCCTCGAGCGTGATGTCCATCGGACCGCTGCCCGACATGGCGTAGATCGTGAACATGGCGTTGTACGTGGTGATGTACCACTGCATGTTGTCGGGATCGTTGTTGAGCACCATCGAGAGCACCTGCTGGTAGGTCATGTCATCCAGTACGGTGATGCAGTAGAGCTTGACGGCCTCGTCGGGCGAAACCGAAACCACGCCGCCGATGGGACGGAGGTTCGTCGTGATGTTGAGCGAGGCGTTCAGCACTTCGGGAGCCTTGGTGTCGACGCTGACGTTCTGGTAGAAGCCCGTCCAGTAGTCCTTCTCCTGGGGGTTCTCACCCATCCACTGGGCCGTGTAGAAGCCCTCGACGTCGCAGAGCGGCGAATAGTATCCCTCGCCGAAGCCCCACGAGTGCTCGCCCCAGGCGAACTCGCCGAACATGGCGAAGTATTTGCCGCCCGGCACGATCGGGTCGTAGTAGACCAGCGTCGCGCCCGTCTCGTCGAGCTGCGGATCGCCGTTCTCGTCGTAGACGATGCTGTTTTCGTTGTTGAACTCGTAGGTCCAGTCCTCGTTGAAGTAGTTGTGGTAGTACTCGTCGCTCAGGTTCAGCCGCTCGGCATCGCAGTAGCTCGAGTTCATGTAGTAGGTTGCCAGATCGCAGAGGCCCCACCTGATTACGTTTCCGGTTTCGGCCAGGTTGTCGGGCACCTTCACGTGCGCCTTGAAGCTGGCGTAGTCGACGTCGTAGATCGAGAGGTCCTCGGCAAAGTCGGCCGTCGTTACGGAGACGGAGGCCACCTGGTCGAAGAACTCCTCCTTTTCGGTAATGCCGGCCACGTAGATCACATAGTCGGTGAGCGGTTCGAGGTTGCGTACCGTCACGCTCGTCTCGCCCTCCGCGCAGTTGATGCCGCGGGTTCCGGAGGCGAAGATGACGGTGGGGTCAAGGGCGTCTTCGCCCGCTTTGGTCACGGCATAGGCGGCCTCTGTGATGGCCGTTGTCGTGAGCCGGAGTTCGGCCGTCGTCGAGGTGGCGGCGACCAGCTCGGCAGTCAGACTCGGTTCGACGGGCTTGGGGCCCTCATCGGTCGAGTCTTCCTTGCATCCCGTCGACAGCACGCTCACCGCAAGGGCGAGGGCTGCGACCTGAAAATAGCGCAAAAAAACTTTCATACGATAAATTTTAGTGGTTTTTTGGGGTGTTTTTGCCCGCTGCCTGCGCAACGGGACCTTGTTCAAGAGTCAAAAATACGAAAAAAAATTTTTTTAATATGTGTTTCGCCCGCAAATTGTCAACATTTTTTCAACTATGCGTAAGAAAGCCTGCTTGCGGAATCTGTGTGTATTGCGCTGTCAATCAGCTGGATGTCGCTTCGGCGCCACTCGGGCCGGTCATTCCTCTCGCGGGTCGAATTGTTCCGATAAAGACTAATTATGTGGTGTTTTTGAACTGTCTGAAATTCCTCTTCATTCTGATACTCTTGTCTTTGCGTCTGCGGTCGGCGTCGTCGCTGCGATAAAGCGCCGGACCGGGCAAAGGGCGGGATTCGCTGCGCGGTCTATCCGCTTTTGTCGTGCCGTGCTGCCGCGGCCGTGTGGCTTTTGATAAAATGTTGATAAAAAAAACGATCACCGGGACGGTTTGTTGGGCTGTTTGGGAAAAAATCACTACATTTGCGAGCAACAAAATCCACGTTCATTATGTCTTTTATCAATGAAAGGGTTCAGCCCGAAGGACTTACGTTCGACGATGTGCTGCTCGTACCCGCCTATTCGGAAGTGTTGCCGCGAGAGGTCGATGTCAAGACCCGTTTCTCGCGTAATATCGCGCTCAACATCCCCATCGTGTCCGCCGCCATGGACACCGTGACCGAGGCGCCGCTGGCCATTGCCCTGGCCCGCGAAGGGGGCATCGGCGTCATCCACAAGAACATGTCCATTGCCGAGCAGGCCGCGCAGGTGCGCCGTGTGAAGCGTGCCGAGAACGGCATGATCTACGATCCGATCACCATCTCGAAGGACAATACCGTCGGCGACGCCCTCAATCTGATGAAGGAGAACAAGATCGGCGGCATCCCGGTTGTGGATGCGGACCGGAAGCTCATCGGCATCGTCACGAACCGCGACCTGCGCTTCCAGCCCGACATGTCGCGCCGCATCGGGGAGGTGATGACGCCGGGCGACCGCCTGATCACCACCCACAGAACCGAACTCGAGCACGCCTCCGCGGTGCTGCTCAACAACAAGATCGAAAAGCTCCCCGTCGTCGACGACGAAGGCCGGCTGGTGGGGCTCATCACCTACAAGGACATTACCAAGGTGCAGGACCATCCGAATGCCTGCAAGGACGCCAAGGGGCGTCTGCGCGTGGCGGCGGGTGTCGGCATCACGGCCGATGCGCTGGAGCGCGTGGCGGCGCTTGTCGCCGAAGATGTCGATGCCGTGGTGCTCGACTCGGCGCACGGCCACTCGCGCAACATCGTCCGCACGCTCCGTCAGATCAAGGAGGCCTACCCGTCGCTGGACGTTGTCGTGGGCAACATCGCCACGGGCGAGGCGGCGAAGTTCCTGATCGACGCCGGCGCCGACGGCATCAAGGTCGGCATCGGTCCCGGTTCGATCTGCACGACGCGCATCATCGCCGGTGTGGGCGTGCCGCAGCTCTCGGCCATCTATGCCGCCGCCTCGGCCGCCAAGGGGTCGGGCGTGCCGGTTATCGCCGATGGCGGTCTGCGCTACTCGGGCGACATCGTCAAGGCGCTGGCTGCGGGCGGTGACTCGGTGATGATCGGCTCGATGTTCGCCGGCACGGAGGAGGCCCCGGGCGAGACGATCATCTACAACGGCCGCAAGTTCAAGGCTTACCGAGGCATGGGCTCGATCGACGCCATGAAGGCCGGATCGGCCGACCGCTACTTCCAGAAGGGCTGCGAGGGCAACATCAACAAACTGGTGCCCGAGGGCATCGTGGCGCGCGTACCGTTCAAGGGGGCGTTGAGCGAGACGGTCTACCAGCTCATCGGCGGCCTGCGTTCGGGCATGGGTTACTGCGGAGCGAAGGACATCCCGACGCTGCAGCAGGCGCAGTTCATCCGCATCACCTCGTCGGGCATGCACGAGAGCCATCCGCACGACGTGACGATCACGAGCGAGGCTCCTAACTATTCGAGCGAACGGTAGTTTCCGAGCGAGAATGAATCCCGAAATTGCTGCGTGCGGTCTCTTCTGCGGGGCCTGCCGCAAGTACCGTAAGGGCGCGTGCCCGGGCTGCCATCCCAATGTGCGGGCGACGTGGTGTGCGGTGCGGAGCTGCTGCATCGGCCACGGCTGGCAGAGTTGTGCCGAGTGTACGCTTCAGCCCCTTTCGGAGTGCCGGAAGTTCAACAGTTTCATCGGGAAGGTCTTCGGCTTCGTCTTCCGTTCCGACCGCAGCGGCTGTATCGCGCGGATCCGGGAGGTGGGGGCCGACGCTTTTGCCGGGGAGATGCGCCGGGCCGGCTCCTACAACAGCCCGGTGAAAAAGTAACAAACAACCTACGATCATGCAGGAAAAAATATTGATTCTCGACTTCGGATCGCAGTACACGCAGCTCATTGCGCGGCGTGTGCGCGAACTGAACGTCTATTGCGAGATTCACCCCTTCAACAAAATCCCGGCGATCGATGCGTCGGTGCGGGGCGTGATTCTCTCGGGCAGCCCCTCGTCGGTGCGCGACGCACAGGCCCCGATCCCCGACCTGTCGGAGATCAAGGGACGGCTGCCGCTGCTGGGCGTCTGCTACGGAGCCCAGTACCTGGCCCATGCTTACGGCGGTGAGGTGGAGCCTGCGCCGAGTCGCGAGTACGGCCGTGCGATGCTGACGGTGGCCGATGCGCAGGACCCGCTGATGGCGGGCCTTCCGTCGCCCACGCAGGTGTGGATGTCGCACGGCGACACCATTACGCGCGTGCCCGACAGCTACCGCATCGTCGCCAGTACGGAGGATGTGCGCGTAGCGGCCTTCCGCATCGATGGCGAGCAGACGTGGGGCATCCAGTTCCACCCCGAAGTCTACCACTCGACCGACGGTACGCAGCTGCTCCGCAACTTCGTCGCGGGCATCTGCGGCTGCTCGCAGTCGTGGACCTCGGAGAGCTTCGTCGAGACGACCGTGCGCGAGTTGCGCGAGAAGCTCGGCAACGACAAGGTGGTGCTGGGCCTTTCGGGCGGTGTCGACTCGTCGGTGGCTGCCGTGCTGCTGCACCGCGCCATCGGGCAGAACCTCTACTGCATCTTCGTCGACTCGGGCCTGCTGCGCAAGGATGAGTTCGAGGAGGTGCTCGCCTCCTATAAGGATATGGGCCTGAACGTCAAGGGTGTGAAGGCCGGAGACCGCTTCCTGGGCGACCTGGCCGGCGTCTCGGACCCCGAGACCAAGCGCAAGATCATCGGCCGCGACTTTGTCGAGGTCTTCAACGACGAGGCGCAGCGCATCCGCGACGTGCGGTGGCTGGCGCAGGGGACGATCTATCCCGACGTCATCGAGTCCTGCTCGGTGAACGGCCCCTCGGCGACGATCAAGTCGCACCACAACGTGGGCGGCCTGCCCGAGAAGATGAACCTGCGCATCGTCGAGCCGCTGCGCCTGCTCTTCAAGGACGAGGTGCGGCGCGTGGGCCGTTCGCTCGGCATTTCGGAACGTCTCATCGGCCGTCATCCCTTCCCGGGACCCGGCCTGGCGATCCGCATCCTTGGCGACATCACCCCGGAAAAGGTCGATATTCTGCAGCAGGTCGACAAAATCTTCATCGATGCGCTGCATGCTGCCGACTTGTATAATAAGGTATGGCAGGCCGGTGCCATCCTGCTGCCGGTGAAGAGCGTCGGCGTGATGGGCGATGAGCGTACCTACGAGAGCTGCGTCGCCCTGCGGGCCGTGACCTCGACCGACGGCATGACGGCCGACTGGGTGCACCTGCCTTACGAGTTCCTGGCCGACGTCTCGAACGAGATCATCAACAAGGTGCGCGGGGTCAACCGCGTAGTCTACGACATCTCCTCGAAACCGCCCGCAACGATCGAGTGGGAGTAGGGTGGATAGAGTCTATCCGATACAGGGGCGCCGCATCCGGATTCCGGGTGCGGCGCCCTTGTGCCGGGGTGTTAGCAGTTGTCGGCATCTTTGTCGGCCCGTACGATCTGCCGCGCCGCCGCGCTTTGTCCGTTTGTCATCTTTTTGTCACTGACATGTAACACTTCGACCCTATTTTTGCTTTTGGAAGTGCGCGGCGGCAGTTGTGTCGCTCGGAGAGGTGCGAGTTTTTAAGAATTTTATTAACTGGCATTCGGAGGCTTTTTGGCCTCATTGCCGTATTTGAACAGCGAAAAATGGCCCGGACGAAACGTCCTGCGCGATGCAAAAGGCCTGTGGGTGGGAGCGATGACGGGTTCATTTTCAACTGTTTTGCTTTTTTGATCGATTTTTGGTGTGAAATATGTCGCAGAATCTTTTTTATTTCAGAAAAATCGACTTATCTTTGTTGAACTTTCCCCTTATAAAAATGGAGGATTTGTAAGTTTTTTTAATAAATAACTGTTACTTTATAACCCTAATCAAAAATTTTTATGAGCAAACATCTTTTCAGATTTGTTTTCGGAGCTCTGTTTCTCGTAGCCGCTGCGGCTTTTACGGGATGCTCGGAATCCGATGACAAAACTCCGATGCCGACATTGAGCGTTTCGACCGAATCGCTTGTGTTCACCGATGCAACGGAGAAGACGCAGACCGTGGATATCAAGGCCAACTGCGAATGGAAAGTCGTTGCCTCCGATTTGAGCTGGGCAACGGTAGAACCGATGAACGGCCGCGGTAACGGAACGATTTCCGTAACGGTGCAGGAGCTGCCCGCAGGTACGAACCTGCGTGAGGGCAAGATCTCCTTTACGCTGATCCATGCCGAGTTCGGCAACTGGGGTACGGCCGAGCAGTCGATCGCCGTATCGCAGGTCGCCGGCAGCGAAGTCCCCACGGGTGAGATCGCCTATGCCAACAACTTCGACAAGGAGGCTGCCACGCAGACCTATGGCAGCGGCAACTCGTGGCCCTATACCGATCAGTTCGACGGCTGGAAGAACGAGAGCGGCTACGGCATTGCCGACGTGACCTACACGACGTCGGGCATCAGCGTGCGCAACAACTCCAACTCGAACAACAACTATTCGGATTATGCCGGCTCGGGCGTGAACAACCTGCTCTTCAGCTCGAACTCGAACTTCACGATCGAGAAGATCGCCGTAAACAGCGTCAACCTGCGCCTCACGTTCGGTACGGAGCGCTACGCCTACGGCGAGGACGACAACACGTTCAACCACGACGAGTTCAAGGTGCAGCTGAGCAACGACGGTACGAACTGGTCGGCCCCGCTGACCTACACCTTCGCCATGGGTGTTGATCCGAACGGCCGCTGGGACCTCGCTTCGTCCGACTTCTCGCTGCCCGAGGGTACCACGTCGCTCTATATCCGCTTCCGTTCGACGTTGAGCGGTGCTCACCGTCTCGATGACGTGACGCTGCTCGAGGGTGCGGGCGGTCAGGCCATCACCTTCGACTTCACCGAGGAGCCCGATGATCCCGTAGGTCCGGACCCGGAGAATGCCATCTATTTCAACAACCTGGACAAGGAGGTCGCATCGCAGACCGACGGCAAGTGGCCCTATGCCGATGAGTTCGAGGGCTGGAAGAACCAGACCGGCAGCGGCGCCGCCAACGTGACCTACACGACGTCGGGCGTCAGCGTGCGCAGCAACTCGCCTTCGGATGCCGGCTATTCGGACTATGCCGGTTCGGGCAACAACAACCTGCTCTTCGGCACGAACGGTGTGGTAACGATCGAGAAGATCGCCGTTTCGGAGAAGAACCTCGCCCTCTCGTTCGGTACGGAGCGCTACCTCTACGGCGCCAGCGACAACACGTTCAACCACGACGAGTTCAAGGTCGAGCTAAGCAACGACGGTACGAACTGGTCGTCGCCGCTGACCTACACCTTCGCCAAGGGTGTCGATCCGAATGGTCGCTGGGACCTCGCCACGGCCGACTTCACGCTGCCCGACGGCGTCTCGACGCTCTATGTCCGCTTCTCGTCGACGCTGAGCGGTGCACACCGCCTCGATGACGTGCTGCTCAAGGCCGGCAACGGCGGTCAGCAGGTGTCGTTCGACGGCAGCGAGGAGCCCGATCCGGAGCCCGGAGATGCCGTCGAGACGACGATTCCCGAGCTGATCGCCCTGTGCGAGGCTGCCGGCAGCGAGCAGCAGGTGATCGACGAGTCGAAGGACTACTATTTCGAGGCGGTTGTCGTAACCGACAAGGAGGGCGGCAACACCACGTCGAACAACCTGCAGCTGATGACCGAGGGCGCCACGACGGCCAAGAACGGCATCACGCTCTACGGCAGCGGCGTCTACACGAACCCGGCCGATGAAGGCTTCACGTTCAAGGCGGGCGACAAGGTGAAGGTGACGCTGAAGGCCGGCGAGGCCCGCGTGACCACCTACAACAAGCTCTATGAGGTGACGGGTTCGCAGGGCGCCTCGTGGGTCGTAGTCGAGAAGATCGGCACGGCAACGGTAACGCCCGTGGAGATTGCTCCCGACCAGATCACCGACTTCCAGGCCATGCCCATTTCGATTAAGAACGTAACGTCGCCCAGCACGGCGTCGACGTGGAACGGCACGAAGACCTTCACGCAGAACGGTGTGGAAGTAACGGTCTACACGTCGCAGGGTGCTCCCTGGGCCGACCAGCAGTTCGTAGCCGGTGCCACCGGTACGATCACCGGCTATGCCGCTCTCTACAAGGGTGCCGCACAGGTTTCGCCGCGCAGCACCAAGGATATCGCCGACTTCATGAGCGGCACGACGCCCGAACCCGATCCGGACGTGACGCCCATCGGCGAGATCACGACCGAAGGCACCTACAAGACCGAAGGAACGGTCGTGGCCCGCGGCAAGATGGCCTACATCATCGCCGACAATACGGGAGCCATGATGGTTTACCACAACGGCAACGAGCGCTCGGTCGGTGAGAAGATTTCGATCTCGGGCGAGGTGACCCTCTACAATGCGCAGTCCACGCCGCAGTTCTCGGATTCGGCCGTGGTGGAGGTCCTTTCGACCGGCAACAACTGGACCTACAACCCCGCCAAGAAGGACGGCGCAGCCATGGACGCCCTGCTGTCGGGCACGCCCGTCTGCACGGAGATCGCCTTCCAGGGTAACCTCGCCATCAGCGGCAACTATGTCAACGTGACGATCCCCGGTGCTTCGACGGCCATCGGTTCCGTGAAGTACATCGACAACTCGACGATCTCCCAGCTTAACGGCAAGGATGTCGTTGTCAAGGGCTACTTCGTGGGCACGTCGAGCGGCAAGTATGTGAACGTGCTGCCGTACAGCATCGAGGAGGTCGGTGGCTCGACCGAACCCGATCCGGACATGACGCCCATCGGCGAGATCACGACCGAAGGCACCTACAAGACCGAGGGTACGGTCGTTGCCCGTGGTCGGCAGGCCTACATCATCGCCGACAATACGGGTGCCATGATGGTTTACCACAACGGCAACGAGCGCTCGGTCGGTGAGAAGATTTCGATCTCGGGCGAGGTGACCCTCTACAATGCGCAGTCCACGCCGCAGTTCTCGGCTTCGGCCGAGGTGGAGGTGCTCTCGACGGGCAACTCGTGGTCGTACAACCCGGCCCAGAAGGATGGCGCCGCCATGGACGCCCTGCTGTCAGGCACGCCCGTCTGCACGGAGATCGCCTTCCAGGGCAACCTCGCCGTCAGCGGCAACTATGTCAACGTGACGATCCCCGGCGCTTCGACGGCCGTCGGTTCGATCAAGTACATCGACAATTCGACGGTCGCCGCCTACGACGGCCGGGATGTCCTCGTCAAGGGCTACTTTGTGGGCACGTCGAGCAGCAGGTACGTGAACGTGCTGCCGTACAGCGTCGAGGAGACCAATCCGTCGACCGATCCCGAAATGACGGTGGATCCCGCGTCGCTGTCGTTCCCGGCAGCCGGCGGTGAGAAGAGCGTGACGGTCACGACGCGCAATGCTGACGGCTGCACGATCGAGGCTTCGGCCGACAACGCCAAGTTCTCGGTATCGGTAAGCGGTACGACGGTGACGGTCGCAGCCGGAGAGAATACCTCCGAGTCGGCGATCAATGCCACGTTGACCGTCAAGCTGATGAAGTCCGGTTCGGCTGTCGTGACCCGCACCGTGGCGCTGACGCAGAGCGGCGTCTCGTCGGGTAACGATACGAAGGGTACATACACCTCGATGGACATCTTCACCAGCACGAAGGACGACTCTCCGTCGGCCTCCTATACGCTGGGCAACTCGACCACCTTCAACGGCATGGAGGCTTCGGGCGTAAAGCTCGGAACCAGCAGCAAGAGCGGCTACTTCACCTCGCAGGCCGTAGGTGTCACCGGATCGAAGAAGCTCTCGTTCTACGCCGTGGCCTGGAAGGGCAAGTCCGCCACGCTCTACGTTCGCGTGAACGGCGGCGGTTCGGTAACGTCGAACGGTACGGCGCTGACGGCCAACGACGGCGCTACGAGCAATCCTCCCTTCACCATCACGGTGTCGGATTCGGATTACTACACGCTCGACGTGACGGGCCTCACGGCTTCGTCGACGATCACGTTCTCGACGAGCCCCAATTTTGCAAAAGAATCGAGCTCGGCTCCCCGTGCCGTTGTTGCCGGTATCCAGCTCTATTGATTAACCGTTAATCCGGAATCAACCCTCGACGGGGCACCCGTCTCGTCGGGGGTTGATTTTTTCTCTCCATTTTTTGCAGATGACATTGAAGAACCGGATGCTGAAGCCCTGGGGTCGTTCGCTCCTTGTGGCGATCCTCGTATTTGCCCTCGGCGCATGCAGCTCTTCGGGTGACGGAGGCGGCGAGCGGCCGTTTTCCGCCCTGTTCCTCGACTCGGAGTCGTCGTCGCTCGAGGCGCGCGGCTACGAGAACGAACCCCGTCTCGTGCTGACCGGAAAGACCGGCGCAGCCTATACGGTGACCGTGACCGAGGGCGGCACGTGGTGTGTGACCTCCCGCCGCACCCATGCGACCACCGCCTCGGGAACGCTCGTCAACGGCCGGCAGATCGTCTACCTCTACCTCGACGAGAACGACTCGGGCAAGCCGCGCCATGCGGAGATCTCCGTGGCGTTCGACGGCGGCGGCACCTTCCTGCTGACGCTCGAGCAGGAGAGCTACTCCATTCCCGCGAGCCTGGACCATGCGTGGGCCGAACTGCCCGCCTATATTGACGACGACGATTTCCTCTATGTGACGCATTTTGCGCCGATCTCCTCCTCGGTGACGGCCCGCAACTATACGATCTGCTTCGACAAGACCAAGCGCATCGCCAACTGGGTGGCCTACCCGCTGCACGACTGCTACATGTCGGGCACCTACGTGCGCTCCGACGCCTGGGCCTACGATCCCGAGGTGCCGGCTTCGTACCAGGCCGACCTCACGCGCGGGTCGTATCAGAACTGGCAGACGAACGGCATCCGCGGCCACCAGTGCATGTCCAACCACCGCTACGTTCCCTACAGCGACGAACTGAATCGCCAGACCTTCTACTCGACGAACATCATGCCCCAGAACTCCGACTTCAACAGCGGCTCGTGGGGCAACATGGAGTCGGTGGCCTCGGCGCAGCGGTGTGCCGACACGCTCTACATCGTCACGGGAACCTACGGCGTGCAGGACTGGAGCAAGGACAAGGCCGGGACGAAGGTCGCCATGCCCAAGTACTGCTGGAAGGTGCTCCTGCGCACCCGCACGGGGCGCACCGGCAAACGCATCGACCAGGTGACCGACGCGTCGGAGCTCAAGTCGATCGGTTACTGGGCCGAGAACTCCTCGGCCAGCAAGAGCGGGCTGCGGGAATATATCGTATCGGTCGCCTACATCGAACAGCAGACGGGCTACAAGTTCTTCACGATGCTCGACGAGGCGATCGCCGACGAGGTGAAATCGCAGAACAACCCCTCGGAGTGGGGAATAAACTAAATTGAACCTGAAACATGAAGAAAATTCTCTTAACCGGGCTCTTTGCGGCGCTGATCGTGGCCGCGTTCGCCCAGAAACCCTACAAGGTGGTCTTCTACAACTTCGAGAACCTCTTCGACACGATCCGCAATCCGGAGATCTACGACGAGGAGTTCACGCCCGAAGGACCCAAGAGGTGGAATTCGACGAAGTACAACAAGAAGCTCAACAACCTTTCGCGCGTATTGTTCGACATCGCGGCCATGGACAAGGACTATCCGGTGGTGATCGGCTGCTCGGAGATCGAGAACCGCAACGTCATGGAGGATGTCGCCTCGACGCCCAAGCTCGCGCCGGCACAGTACCGCATCGTGCACTACGATTCGCCTGATGCCCGCGGCGTGGATGTGGGCTTCTTCTACCGCTCCGACGTCTTCAAGCTCGAAGGCAGCGCTCCGATCCGTTTCACGATGGAGGATATGCCCGACTTCCGCACGCGCGACATCGTGACGATGTGGGGCACGATCGAGGGCGAGCCCTTCTACTTCATGGTGGCGCACTGGCCGTCGCGTCTGGGCGGCAAGGAGGCCTCGTCGCCCAAGCGTGAGCGGGCCGCCGAGATCATGCGTCGTGCCGCCGACTCGGTGCTGGCGATCAACCCCGCCACGAAGGTCGTGATGATGGGCGACTTCAACGACGACGCCACCGACAAGAGCATCACCGAGGTGCTCGGCGCACGCGACGAGATCAAGGAACTCCAGCCGGGCGACTACTACAATCCCTACATCAAGGTGTTGAAGGCCGGGATCGGCACGCTGGCCTACCGCGACCAGTGGAACCTGTTCGACAACATCGTCGTCTCGGCGAACCTCGCCACGGGGTCGACCGGCGAGCTGAAGCTGCAGCGCGTGCCCGGCACGAAGTTCTACGGCTCGGTCTTCCGCGCTCCGTACCTTCTCCAGAAGGAGGGCCAGTACAAGGGCTATCCGCTGCGCACGTTCGTGGGCAACAACTTCCAGGGCGGCTTCAGCGACCACTTCCCCGTATTCATCTACATCGGCAAATAATCCAACAACGCAATTTATGAAGATCAGAAATCTACTTGTCAGCCTGCTCGCGCTTGTGTGCGTCGGGGCGTATGCCCAGGAAGGCGGTGTCAAGGGCAAGGTCGTCTCGCGTGACGGCCGCGCCGCCTTGAGCAACGTGAAGGTGATCGTCGAACCGCTCGGAGTCTCCGTCATGACCGACGACGAGGGCCATTTCGATATCGGCCAGCTGCCCGAGGGCGACTACCGCCTCCAGTTCGAGGCTCCCGAGTTTGAAAACCTCGACATCATGGTCCGTGTCGGCGAGACGGTCAAGGAGATGCACTCCGTCGTGATGATTCCCGACGTGCAGGCCGTCATCGACGACTCGGTCTTCGCCGAGTTCGATTCCGACACGGCGACCGACATGCAGGCGCTTCCCTCGTCGCTCTCCGCGTCGCGGGACGTCTTCAACAACATCGCCTCGTACCGCTTCAGCGAGATGCGCTTCAACGTCCGCGGCTACGATTCGCAGTATTCCAACATCTACCTGAACGGCATCCGTTTCAACGACGCCATGACGGGCTACGGCCCCTGGTCGCTGTGGAGCGGCCTGAACGACGCGACGCGCAACCAGGAGAGCACCACCGGCCTGAAGTCTTCGGGCTTCGGCATCGACGGCATCGGCGGTACGACGAACGTCAACGCCCGGGCTTCGCAGATGCGGCAGGGATTCCGCGCCAGCGTCGTCAACGCCAACACGATGTACCGCTTCCGTGCGATGGTCTCCTACGGATCGGGTCTGCTGGACAACGGCTGGTCGTATGCGCTGTCGTTCTCGACGCGCCAGGGCGGCAACGGCTACGTGGACGGCATCTACTATAATGCCTACGGTTACTTCGGATCGGTCGAGAAGCGTTTCGGCGACGACCGCCACTCGCTGGCCCTGACCGTGATGGGCGCTCCCACCGAGCGCGGTGCACAGCAGGCCTCGACGCAGGAGGCCTACGACCTGCTGGGCAACAACTACTACAATCCCAACGTGGGCCGTCAGAACGGCAAGCTGCGCAATACGCGCGTGCGCACCTACCACGAGCCGATCGTGATGCTCAACTACGGTTTCGACATCTCGTCGCGCACGAAGCTGCTGGCCGCCGCATCGTTCCGCTTCGGCAAGAACGGCTATTCGGCGCTGACGTGGACCGACGGTCCCGACCCGCGTCCGGACTACTACCGCTACCTGCCGAGCTACTACGAGAACCGCATCTACCAGACGGCCGACGGCAATTTCGATCCCGTGGGTGCCGGCACCTACAACGATCTGGCGCTCCAGACCCGGAAGGAGTGGATGACGGATCCCGACAAGAGCATGATCGACTTCGACAAGATGTTCCAGCGCAACTACCTGCGCAATCAGGCGGGCGAGGGCGGTATCTACATGATCGAGGAGCGTCATACGGACCAGCGTGACTTCAACTTCATGGCCAACATCTCGCACACGTTCAAGAACCAGTCGGTGCTGCGCGGCGGACTGTCGGCCCGCATCAACCGCACGGAGTACTACGATCAGGTGAAGGACCTGCTGGGTGCCGACTACTGGCTCGACGTCGACAAGTTCGCCCTGCGCGACAACGGCAACGTCGATCCGGCGATCTACCAGAACGACCTGCTCTACTACATGAAGCACGGCGACGCCCGCCACGTGAAGGAGGGCGACAAGTTCGGCTACGACTACTACGCCAACGTGCGTCAGGGTCAGGTGTGGGCCCAGTACAGCGGCACGTTCGGCGGTTTCTCGATGAGCCTCGGCGGCGAAGTGGGTTACACGTCGATGTGGCGCGAGGGTCTGTGGATGAAGGGCCTCTTCGCCGACAATTCGCTCGGTGACTCGGAGAAGCTCGAGTACCTCACCTACAAGCTCAAGGGCGAGTTCTCATACCGCTTCTCGGGCGCGCACGCCGTGTCGGCCAACGTGGCCTACCTGGTCAACCCGCCGCAGTTCCGCGACGCCTTCGTCTCGGCCCGTACCCGCAACACGACGACCCCGGGTATCGATACTGAAAAGGTCTTCGGCGCCGACCTAACCTACAGCGTCTACCTGCCGTGGATCACGGCCCGCGTTTCGGGTTACTACACGACGATCTCCGACCAGTCGAAGGTCATCTCGTTCTACGACGATACGCAGTCCTCGTTCACGAACTTCGCCATGAGCGGCATCGACAAGCGCTACTACGGCCTGGAGGTAGGTGTTCAGGTTCCCATCTGGGGCGGCATCTCGTTCAACGGCGCCCTGAGCCTGGGTGACTACCGCTACACGTCGAACGCCGACTTCACGCAGACGCGCGACAACAGCGAGGAGGTGCTGCGCGGCGACAAGGTGCTGTGGAAGGACCTGCGCGTCGAGAGCACGCCGCAGACGGCCCTGAACCTGGGTCTGGGCTACCGCGGACCGAACAACTGGTTCATCTCGCTCGACTGGAACTACTACGACAACATCTACCTCTCGATGAACCCCGCGCGCCGTACCAGCTCGGCCTACGCCACGGTGCTGCGTCCGTCGGCCAGCAACCAGCTTCCCGGTGCGGTGAAGGCCGAGGCGCTCTATGCGCTGCGTGACCAGGAGAAGTTCGATTCGGCCAACACGCTCAGCATGAGCATCGGCAAGACGTGGTACATCCGCCGCAGCTACCAGCTGGGCTTCAGCCTCGAGGTGAAGAACATCCTCAACAACCAGGATATCCGCACGGGCGGTTACGAGCAGATGCGTCTTTCGCGCCGCACCTACGTCAATGCGGACAATGCGTCGATCCAGTACTATTCGCCGTTCGATTCGAAGTATTTCTACCTGCTCGGTACGACCTATTACCTGAATGTATATTTCCGCTTCTAATACGATATGACGACTATGAAACAGATATTTCGGATTTTCGCCGCAGTGGCCGTGATGGCGGCCGTTGCGGGGTGCTACAACGACTTCGACACGCCGCAGCCCGCGAAGGTCGTCACCGACGAGGATTTCAAGGAGATGACCCGGATGACCATCCAGCAGGTCAAGGAGCTCTTCTATGCCGAGCACGGTGACGTGAGCGATACCGGCGGCAATACGAGCTGGAACGATACGAAGTACGTGCAGGTTCCCGAAGACAAGGAGTACTACATCAAGGGCAAGATCCAGTCGAGCGACGAGGAGGGCAACATCTACAAGTCGCTGCATCTGGTCGACGAGACGGCCGCCATCGAGGTGAAGCTCGGTACGGGTCTCTACATCGACTTCCCGATGGGGCACTTCAACCGCGAGACCGGCACGATCGATACGCACTATGTCTACGTGAAGATTTCGGGCCTCTATGTGGGCAACTACCGCATGATGCTCTCGATCGGCAAGGGTCCGACGGACTCCTACAACAAGGTGGGCGAGCACAAGTTCTACGCCAACTCCAACATGGAGAATCCGGCCGAGATCAAGGAGCGCGTCTTCCTCGGCGAGGCCACGCAGCTGAAGCTGGGCGAGGAGATTCTGGAGGTCACCGCGTCGAACTACAACGAGTTCTTCGGGCAGGCGAACCGCGACAAGCTGGGCCGCATGGTGCTTATCCGTGACATCACGTGCCGCTATGGCGATGTGGACGGCAACCTCTATCCTTCGTGGATGTGTACGGACCTGCGTCCCGTCGAGAGCAAGTACTGGTACAAGTGGGGCGCCAACGAGAACTTCTTCTCGTCGACGTCGCAGCGCAATATCCACTGCAACTTCTATGGCTCGGTGCTCTTCACCTACGGTGCTGCGCTGCCCACGCAGATGATGACCGCCGGCGTCTTCACGGTCCGCACGAGCGGCTATTCGCGCTTTGCGCGCCAGCCGATCGTCCGAGAAGGTGCTACGGGCGACATCCTGGCCATCATGGGCATCTACGCCAAGTATTGGGGCCAGAGCTACGGAGCCTACCAGTGCTCGGTCAACCGCTTCGAGGACATCATGTTCGACAAGGAGGATTTCCTGACCGAGGCCGAGGTCAAGGCCCAGAGCGAGGGCGGCATGACGCCCGACGATTCGTTCGTGACGGCTCTTTCCAACAGCGACTACGAGGAGTAATCCCCTCCGTGTACGGTATTGTGGCGGCTGCATCCCCGAGGGGTGCGGCCGCCTTTTTGTTCGGGGCGGGGGTACCGAATCCGGCGGATTTCCCTATCTTTGCCTCCGGAAAAAAGGCTTTTCTTACATGAAGGATTTTGCAGCCATCGATTTTGAAACGGCCAACGCCCATCGGGCGAGTGTCTGCTCGGTCGGAGTGGTGGTCGTGCGTGACGGCGAGATCGTCGACTCGCTCTACCGGCTGATCCGTCCCCGGCCGAACTTTTACAGCCGCTTCACGACGGCGATCCACGGCCTGACCTATGCCGATACGGCCGATGCTCCCGACTTTGAAGAGGTGTGGCGCGAGGTGGCGCCGCACATCGAGGGGTTGCCGCTCGTGGCCCACAATGCCCCTTTCGACGAAGGCTGCCTGCGCGCGGCGTTCGATCTCTACGACATGCCCTATCCCGGATACGAGTTCTACTGCACGTGCCGCGCTTCGCGCCGTGTCTTCGGCAAGCGCCTGCCGAACCATCAGCTGCACACGGTCTCGGCCGCCTGCGGCTTCGACCTGAAGAATCACCACCATGCACTGGCCGATGCCGAGGCCTGCGCCCGCATCGCGCTGAAAATTCTCTGACAGTCCGACAGGCGCGGGGCGGGGTCAGAGGCCCAGCTCCACCTGGAAGCGCAGCTCCCAGCGGTTGTAGTTCGGTGCGAGGGACTCGCTGCGGTGGTTGTACGAGAGGTCGGCCTGCACCTTGAGGCTGTGGCCGATGATGTAGCGCGTGACGCCCAGCGTCGTCTGGTTCCAGCTGCGGTAGCCGGCCAGCGGACGCACCTCGGCATCGGGCAGCAGCGTCGAGTTGCGCAGCGCCACCTCCCATTTGTTGTCGAACAGGTAGCTGGTCTGGATGTTCACGCCGCTGCCCTTGTAGACGAAGGCGTTGGCATCCTCGTCGAAGAGCGGTTCGTCGCACGTGCGGCCCATGAAGTCGGTGTAGAAGGCGAATCCGCGGTACTTGAGGATGAAGTCCACGAAGTAGGAGCTCAGGTTGCGCGTCGCACCCTCGGGCATGACGGCGCCGCGCGGCCCCTGCAGGCGCGTGGCCTTGTGGTTGTAGGCATAGGCGCCGGCCAGCAGGATGCGTACCTGCTCCTCATGGTCGAAATCGCCCTCCAGCAGGTCGCCCTTCGCCGAGAAGCGCCCCAACGGGTAGAGCTCCAGACGCCCCATGTAGATCATGCCGCCGTTGGCCGTCGAGCCCCAGTTGCGCCCTTCGCCCAGCGTGACGGAGCCCTTGGCCGAGAGGTTGAACCCTTCGCCCTCGCGCATGTTGTACTCGCCGAAGATACCGAAGTCGCGGTCGAGGTTGAACTGGCTGTTGACGATGCTGCGGTCGACGAACTGCAGGGCGCTCGACGAGTTGATGCGCGCGCGGTTGGCCTTGATCTTGGTCTGGCCGAAGCCGATGTTCCAGCGGGCGTTGGGCACGTAGTAGACGATGGCGTCGCGCACGATGTTCATGTTTCCGTTGGGCAGCACCTCGGCGTCGTAGGCCGCGAATCCCAGCTGGATCGAGTAGACCAGCTTGGGTGAGTAGATGTAGCCGTCGAAGCGCAGCCGCAGCCGCTTGACGCGCGCCTCGGTCTGCGTGAGCGAGAAGTCGCGGTCGAACGACAGCCCGACCATGTTCTGCATGCGGAAGCGGAGCGTCATCTCGAAGAGGTTGTTGCGCGGGCGGAACGTGATGCCGCGCCCGACCTCGATGTTGGGCATGTTGCGCAGACGCGCGAGCAGCTCGGGGTCGTTTGCGAGCGAATCGGTCGGGAAGACCGTCTGTGCGAGCAGGGAGCGTTCTGCGTTCCGGTCGGGGTTCTGGGCCGAGGCCGCCGTGGCGCCGCAGAGCAGCAGCAGGAGGAGAAGGTGTTTCATTGTCGAATCGTTGAGTGTGTGCAAAAATACGAATTTTATGGTGTTTTCCATCCGTTGGCTGCAAAGTTCGGGCGGGAATCTGTAGGGAATCTGAAACGCGGAGGCTGTCTTTGGACGAAAAAGTGCTTCGGGCGGGCGGATGCGGTTGGTTCGTACTGTTTTTTTTCGTAAGTTTGTCTTTACCATCAAAAAACCCGAACCATGAAACCCATCATCCAACTGCTGACATTGGCGGCGGCGACGCTCTTCGTCTCGTGTGCCGCATTGTCGAATCTCATGCTGCCGGTGACGCAGGGCGGCACCATGACCTTTGCCGGAAGCGGCGACCTGACCCTCTCGAAGGACCGCGGCACGGGCCTTTACGGCTATCTGAACGACCTCGGAATGTGGGCGATCCCACCCCAGTACAAGAGTGCTTCGAGTTTCAACAGCGACGGCCTGGCCTGCGTGCAGGTCGGGGGCCTCTTCGGTGCCATCGACCGCCTGAACCAGTTTGTCATCCAGCCCCGGTTCCGCTCCTGGTCCGACATCCGCAATGCGGTCACCTCGCTTACGTCGGGACGCTATGCCGGGATCGAACTCTGGGCGCAGGACGACCCTGCCACGGGGCTTGTCGGCTATCTCAACCACTTCGGCGAGTGGGCCATCCCGCCCCAGTACGAAACGGGCTACGACTTCTACGACGGCTATGCCATCGTCTCGCCCGGACAGCGCCGCTGGGGCGTTATCGACCGCATGAACCGCTTTGTCATCCAGCCCAACTTCGGCTCCTCGGGCGAGGCGCGCAGTGCGCTGAACCGCCTGAAGGGGCATTGATGTCCTCTCCAGGAGGAGCGGAATCATTTTTGCAGCACAATGTTTCGGACGGAATACCGTTCTTATGATGAAACGAAACAGGAATTAATCAGTTGCTTGTTATGTCACAGACCAAATTCAAAGGCTCGCCCGTGCAGCTCGAGGGCGAGTTCATCCGGGTGGGAGCTCCGGCTCCCGATTTCGAGCTGGTCAAGGGCGACCTCTCGCCGCTCCGCCTGGCCGATCTGAAGGGGCAGCGCGTGGTGCTGAACATCTTCCCGAGTCTCGACACGGGGGTCTGCGCCGCATCGGTGCGCCGGTTCAACAAGGAGGCGGCCTCGCTGCCCGATACGGTCGTCGTGGCCGTATCGAAGGACCTGCCCTTTGCGCAGAGCCGTTTCTGTACGGTGGAGGGCATCGACCGCGTTGTGGCCGCCTCGGCCTTCCGCGATGCGGCGTTCGGCCGCGACTACGGCGTCGGCATGGTGGATGGCCCGCTCAAGGGGCTGCTGGCCCGTGCCGTCGTGGTGCTCGACCGCGAGGGGAGGGTAGTCTACGCACAGCTGGTTCCCGAGATTACCGAGGAGCCCGATTACGCGGCGGCCGTTGCCGCGGTGAAGGGCCTGTAAGCCGGCGCCGCCCGGAAGGGGTGCTGCCTTGAAGAAGAGGCGGTGCTCCGGCGGACATCGTGGTAAACGGGCTGCCCGGAAGGGGCGTTGCACCGAATGAAGGAAAGATGCGGAGTGCGGATGCGGAATCCGGCGCTCCGCATCTTGTTTGTCGCGGATTTTTCGTAACTTTATCCAAAGTATCATTTCAATCCTCCGACACCATGTTTTCGAGAGCCATCAAACCCTGCGCATTCGCCGCCGTTGTGCTGTTGTGCCTTACCGGGACACTCCCGTCCTGTTCGGATACGACCGACGACCCGGAGCCGAATCCGGCTCGGGAACAGACGCTTAGGGAGTATGCAAGTCTGATGTACACCTGCGCGGAGGATCTGGTCTATGGACTCGACAACCTTTTCCAGGCAAACTGGTATGCAAAGGCTTCGGGCGATCCGGCCCTGCAGCAGGAGATCAGGAGAAAGTATTTTTCGGTGGCCGAATTGGAGTATGACGAGGCGGCCGGGACGATCTGGGTGAACAAGTGGCGGGGCAAGTCGTTCCGCATAACGACCGGCGGGGCGGCGCTCGACGCCGTGGGGACCGTATGGCATGTCGAGGGGACGCAATCCCGGCCCTGGCCCGATTATACGCCCGAGTCGTTCCTCTTTACCGTGACCTGCCTTGCGGAGAACAGCTACCGCATCACCGGAGACTCCATTTCAAACAGACTGTTTGAGGAAAAGTTCATCTATTCGGAACTGGAGGCCGACTTCGGTACGGGGACGGCCTATACCGGATTTTACGGTACGACGGCTGATCTGGAGTCGGCAGGAAGAGAGGAACGCGCCATGGTGACCTACCGTTTCGACGGCAGGCTCGATTCGTACATGGGTCTGTCCGGCATGCGCGACGAGGCGTCGCCGGCATTTGCATGTACCCTGAAATCGCTGTACGGATACGACAACCTGGAATACATCGGTTCGGAACCGATCTATGACGGCCGCAAGTTCTTCGATTCAGGGGAAATTTCGGGCTCATTCACTGCGGCCGACGGCACCGCCACGCGTATGGAGGTCCGCGTGCGGCCGGATACCCGCTGGACCCTCACAAGCGACAACCTCGGGACGCTGGAGGAGTATTGAGAGCCCCCTGTTCAGGAGCACCGGGACGCGCATGGGGCCTGGGCAGGACCTCCGCAGCACATACGAATGCGAAAAAGCCGAATCCTTTGCGGATTCGGCTTTTTCGCTTCCTGGCGGAGAGAACGATTACGGAGTTGCAATCTGCTATTGTTTGACGATTTATGATTTGCGTGAGCACTTTGCGAGTGAGGTCACACGTTGATGACAACGGCGATGACTATTCTCCGTCACAGATGTAGTCATCGTCCTCTATAAATCCTTTATTTAAGGCTTCTTTAGGGGTGTTTGCTCCGCTATTTTTTTCGTTGAAACCACCTCTACTCATGTACATACTTGCAGTGGTTACGACTTGCTTAGCCATACCGATTTGGTTGTCAAAGAACAAATCTTCGCCCGCTAAGTTCACTACTTAATTTAACTAATCAAAATTTGTTATTAACTTTTTTCATCCTATCTATAATGATTTATGGCTGCATAATCAAAGTCACACTTGACTGTATATTATCACTCCAAATGTTGCTTTTATCTTTATTTGCAGAAATAACTCCTGTCTACACAAAATATACGTCTTCATCCATTAAATTGGAGTTGCTCTATTCTATCCTTTTCAGATTTAACCAATTCATAGAGCTTGACTAAGTGTATGATAGACATATCAATTAAGGGCTCATACATAAATGTATTGATATGTATATTTTCTGGTGTCATCAAACTTATTTTATCTAAAAGACGAGTTATCTTATATTCATCGCTAGGAAATTGTTCTTTGTATTCTGCTATCAATTTACAAGTTTGGTTTGATGAGAAACTGTTTAAATTTTATTCAAAAATAATTTTATGGCAGCGATATGCATCATGGCTTCGTGCGTATCGGCCCTGTATTCATAGTCAATGGTCAGTCTCCTGAAGTTCTCGAGCCATGAGAAAGTGCGCTCGACAATCCATCTTTTTGGCATGGGGACAAATCTGTCCGTCCGTTTGTCAGACCTGAGTACGACATCCAGGTCGCAATGCAGCAGTCTCATGACCGTGTTCCTGACAGTCTCGCCCCTGTAACCTCCGTCCGCCAGAATCCGTTTCAGCCCAGGGAATTTGTATCTCATGGATTCGAACACCTCTTCCGCCCCTACGCTGTCATGGACGTTAGCCGGATGGACTCTCACTGACATGGGCAGCCCCAGAGTGTCAACCACTATGTGCTCCTTCCTGCCCTTTATCTTTTTGTTTCCGTCTATTCCCCTTTGACCATCAATATGATGGGAGGTCCTGACACTCCTTGAGTCGATGATCCCAAGGCTGGGACTCTCCGCCCTGCCCGAAAGACGGCGGACAATGCCGCGGAGGGTGTCGAAGATCTCTTCAAGCAGGCCCTCGTCCTTCCACTTGCTGAAATAGTAATACACTGTCTGCCACGGAGCGAAATCCGAGGGGAGCATTCTCCACTGCACGCCGGTCTTCACGATGTACAGGATGCCGTCAAAAACAGAGCGCAGTGAATATTTTCTGAATCTTTCTTTGGGGTCTAACATTTTTTATAACTTGCCACTGTTTATCAGTCAGGTTGGTTGGGTATTTATGCATAACTTTAATGTCTTGATAATCATAAAGTTACGAAAAATATTCCAATTAACCTACTGATTTACAACTAATTATAAATAAATTTAAACAGATTCTAATGTCAATGTGTTGTTTTTTTACTACTTTTGCGGTGAAATTCAACTATCCATAAAATGGACAAAGAATTGATTACAAGTAAGCTCCTGTTCCGGTTATTGGCAGCAGTTCCGGTGTTATTGTCCGGATGCGCGGAATTTGAGGACTATTCATCCTCGAAGAATGACAGTGAGTATGTAGAGATGGTCTTCACGCAAGACAATAAGGGTACGAAAGCTGAGATTGGAGAAGACGGCAGCGGATCTTTCACAGAAGGAGACAAAGTCGGACTTTATATCTATGGAGAGCAGACAAGACAGGTCATACTGACCATGGAGGACGGGCAATGGACTCCGAAACTGCAGAAAAGTGAGCTTGGCTCGGGTACTGTGCGCCTTTCAGCATACTATCCGGCCAGAGAGGATGTCTCGCCTGAGACAAACCTGCACACGCATCGTGTGGACACCGACCAGACCGGTAACGGGTATGAGGACTCTGACTTGTTGTGGAGCCACCTTGACATAGAGCAGGAAGATATTACCGGGGATGTGATAGAGATGCCCTTTATGCACGGTATGCACCGTCTGTCAATCAATATCTCAAGTGACGAAGGCTCTCTTCCTGATGATCTGACTGTCACTGTGAGGAATATTACGGAAGGCTCATTCGACCTCTCGACAGGAGGTATTGACACTCCTTCCGGTACAATGGAGGACATAACGCCCCGCATATTGTCCGAGGGAAAGTATTCGGCGATTCTTTTCCCCGGGGATCTTGGGGAATATGCCGAAGGATGGGTGGAGATTTCCGCAGGTGGAAAGACATCCGTCTACAAGGCACCGGCTACGATCGGAGAAAGCAGTGTGTTGGAGAGCGGGAAGGAGACCGTACTCAACCTGCGTCTCAAATCCGACGGAGATATCGGAACCGACCCTGACCCGGATCCTGATCCTGATCCTGATCCTGATCCTGACCCGGATATAGACTACGGCGGCAAGACGTGCTGGGTTTACGGGGTCAAGACCGCCAGCCTGCCCGATTATCCAAAAGACAACGAGTCCGTCCCTGAGTACAGTTTCTTGGTGCCTGAAAACTTCCCCAACGGTATATGGTACAAAGTATCCGGCATTGCGTATCTGAACTGGCAGAGCGACTTTTTATGGTATGACTGCGATAAGGACGATCCGGACGATAGTGGATCCCATCCTGGATACCATGACAGCAATATGTGCTGGGCGGCGGGTGCGTCAAATCTGCTGCATTGGTGGACACGGCTCAATGAACCGTATATCGAGGCGTATGATGTAAGGTACAGTTCAAATCCATGGCCGGCATATCCGCGTCCCTCTTTCGGGTTTTCCGATACTGAAGGCAGTGAAATTTTCGACTTTTTCAGAGACATATCCAGAAACAGAGGGGGTTCGGATGCCGTCGGAATTAACTGGTTTATCTGCGGGACTCCGGGAATATCATCTCCGGATCCTGATATTGATGACAATTATGGAGGATATTTCACGGAAATATTCGACAACATAGATGTTGCGTTCAGACCTGAAGACGCCATGAATAAAGAGAGTTTCAACAGGATTATCAAAGGCGCTCTGGAAAATAAGCAGGGGCTGGGTTTCGAACAGTCTAACCTGAACCAAGGGGTTACGCACGTTATGACAATCTGGGGTGTGGAATTTGATGATGAGGGTTATGTATCCGCCATATATTATGTAGACAATAATGACCATTATAACTTTGAGGTTAATGGAGGTTCCAATAATTACCAGCGCCACCGCCTGATACGCCAGGAGATTAGATACCGGGAAGATGGACCTTGGAAAGTGCTGATGGGAGATTCCAGCATATATCCCATATCCTGTATAACGGTTGTGGATTTGAAACGGGATATCTGGCAGAAAGAATTTCCCGAAGTTGAGATTAATGAAAGTTTTATTCAATAAGTTGAAATAACGATGAACAATACGACGAAATATTACAGTTTAATTATAGCAGTGGTTGTCCTGTTTGCAATGATGACTGTTTCCTGCGAGAAATCCCCTGTGGACAAAGGCACAGATGAGACTGACAGGATGATAGATATCCGGACATCCATCGAGGCCCTGACCAAATCACCCGCACTTGACGGGAACGGAGAGGGAAATTTCTCCAACGGGGATATCTTTACGCTTGTGGTTTCAGGAAGCGGTTTCCCGAATATAGACACAAGCTACACTGTCGGGACGACTGATCTCTCATGGGCGGATCTCAATCTGCCGGAAGATGCCGGGAACGTATATTTCTCAGGCTGCTATCCTGTCCAGGGGAAGGCAGTGGACGGAATATTGACATTTGTCGTCTCCCCAGCGGAAAAAACCGACCTGTTGCTGGCCGAGGCGGTGCAAGTCGGGAAAAACTCAGAAGATGCAGTGAGTCTGGTATTCAAGCATGCTCTGCACAAACTTGTGGTAAAGTATGTGTCCGATGATTTGACGGATGAGCAGCTGTCTGAGATATCCACATCGGTCAAGGCTCTTTCCTCATGCGGCATAGATCTGGCAAAAGGGGCAATACAGAACGGTACGGCCTCCGGACTGTCAGAGGTGGGAACCATGCAGGGCAGTCAGGTATCATGTTTTATAGTTCCTCAGGAAAAAGACAATGTGACGCTTGAAGTAAGTCTCGGTGACATGGTGCGTACACTAAGTGTTCCCGACAATGATCAGGACGGCAGGCCCGTCAGCATGCTTGATGGAGGAAGATGCCTGACAGTTCAAATAAATGTATCCTCCGATAAGATTGAATTAGACGGAGTGCAGATAGAAGGATGGGGGCAGCAGGGCAGTGTTGACGGAGACATCGAGTTATAGTTTGCATTTCGCCTATTTTAACGTACTCGGTTTAATGACTCCCTGTAGACATTGTGTGGGAAATGCCGAAATGTCTGGATACATACCGGCTGAAATAGGAAAATGACGAGAAGTTCATCCCGGCGGCTATCTCCGACAGAGGCAGTTCCTTTTGGCACAGGAGGTTCGCAATCTCATGCAGGGTGAAGCGGTCTATCCAGTAAGTGACCGGTATGCCGCAGGCTTTCCTGCAAATCTCGGAGAGGTAGTGGAGAGTGACACAGAGGCGGGAGGGGAGGTATAGTAGGAGACATCCCGGTGCAGGATGTACTCCCTGTTGTAAAACATTCCGATAAACCGTTGCAGCAGCCTGGCCGCGTGCGTGGATGTCGTACAGATCCAGGATGTGTGCAGTCATAAGGCAACCCAGCGTTTCCTCTCGGAACAGGTGCAGCCTTCAGTCCGTCAGCCTTTCCCGGAGCCGTTCCATCGACATCACGAACTGTTTGGACAGTCCCATCGTGACGGCGTTGTAGTCATCAGATTCGGAGAAACCGTACAGACGCGTAACCGCCACAGCCGGCCGCATTGCAAATTCGCAGCTGCGCATCATCCGTAAAAAGGATGCCGCGTGGGACGACTATGTCAATGCCTATATTTTGGCGGTAACGGCTATCGAGAAATATACCCGGTCAACTCCCGAGTATATTACCATCGAACCCGATTTCCAGGATATTGCAGCTTACTATGAAGCTCGCGCTATAATCGTCAAAACGATACGTGCCGCATCCGAAGAGCAAGAACAACAGAGTGACCTGGAATATCTGCGCGATAATTTCCGCGATGCAACGACTGAAATAGATGGTCAAAGTGGTGTGGTATTGTCAGGGTTTGTCGGGGTAAAGGATGAGAATAATGCCCGGGTTGTGGCCGGTATGGCCGGCAGTGCCATTTCGGGAACGGTTGATGAGAAGCACGGTAAACTGATGCTCTTTGCCGGAGCAGATGGTATACAGAATGCAGGTACGGCTAAGACCCGAATCTACGAAGATGGACATATAGAAATGGCTACGGGTGTATTCTCGGGGCATATACGCATTCCATTCAAAACATTGCGAGAAGAAGGCACCCGCTATAACACCGCTACACGGAAGTACACCGTGGATAGGAATATGAATCTGCAAACAATTGGCGAGCAATATCAGGACTATAAAATATGGATCAATCTTCCGACCTCAAACGAGTATATCGGCAATGTGCTGACATTGTATGACACCCCTGTGAGAACACGCTCCTCTCCAGATATCATCCTTGCCGTAGACGATGTCGAGTCGGGCATACTCTCATCGATCAAGCAGAATGATTTCGGATTTGACAGTATGCAACGAGTGAAGTGTTATGCGGGAATCCTGCAACTTGTTGCCGTACCCGGGATATATGCGGGCAAGTGCTGGTGGTTGGTAACTTACCTGCAAATGTGTTGCTTTGAAGAATACACTGAATAAATATATTGTATGGCAGAAACAGCAAACGGCGTAACCATCGGAGATCTTACGCAAACCAGCACAATGTCGCCTACCGACCTGTTGGAAATAGAGCGCGGAGGGCAGGCATACGCAATAACTTATGAATCATTGATCGTTCAGTTGGAGGATTCGCTCGGAATAGCGGAACTTGCCGCTTCACTCGCACAAATCATCGGATAACTTATGGCTGATTTTACACCTCTCATATCACGCCTTTCACAAGTACGTTCGCTCTTTGCCCTTCATATCGCTGCCCAAGGGGCTTCTGCAACCTTAACGGACACTTTGTACGAACTTGCGTACAAGGTAAAGCAAATTCCGAGTGGTATACAGTACGTCCGATCGGGATACCAACTTTTTAAGGGTAATACGTCATTGAGCAAATTGCCTGCATACTTGGATTTCCGACAGTTGACATCTATGTATCAGATGTGTTACGGATGTACGGCTCTCACGCAGGTCGGAGTCCTTGAAACGGCCAATGTCACCAATATGATGTGGGCATTCTATGGTTGCGAGACTCTGACCCGTATTGATGGATTGGATACTTCGGCCATAACCTCCGCATCGGAGTTGTTTCACGGTTGCTCTTCGTTGGTGACAATTGTCCAGCCTCTCGACTTCAGTAATGTGAAATCGCAGATTGATACTACATTCACCGCCTGCAGAAACCTGGAGAGTGTATCCTTTACCGGTGCGATCTCGGTAGATATTTGGGTTAACGGTTGCCCAAAACTTACGCTTGAGAGTCTTCTCTCCCTGCTTAATGCTTTAGCCGATGGCGTGACGGATAAGACCTGCACGCTGGGAACAAAGAATCTTGCCAAGCTCTCCGAAACACAAAAAGCAATCGCCACAAGCAAGGGCTGGACATTGCAATGAAAAACCAGGCACCTTATGTCGGTGCCTGGTTGCCGTTGTCGGCTCTATGGAGGAGTGGTTTTATGCCAGGCCGGCCGCTACTGCGAACTTCTGTACCTCACGCTGATGTTGCTCTCGACGGACAGACTCCTTGGATGGAGTCAGGGGAGCAGTGAAGATTCCGTTGAGCTTCGCGGCGAGACTCTCCATATCTACGTTGATTTTCTGGTCGGTGATACGGGCGTAGATTTGTGTCGTACGCACATTCGTATGACCAAGCATCTTTGAGACGGTTTCGATTGGTACGCCATTTCCCAAGGTAATGGTTGTGGCAAAAGTGTGACGGGCAACGTGGAACAGAACCCACAAAGCAGCCGTCGGCAAACAAGTGACGATAAAATGTAACACGTTTGAAATGAGCGGTTTTTCATTATTCTGCCAAATGTCGGAGACGCAACGGAGTGCGGAATATTGAGCTATTTCAGTTACCAAGCCGTTAGCCGTCAGTTACCGAAGCAGGGACAGGTAACGCACGGAAAATGAAATTGTTGCAAGTCCGTGCCGATTGCGCTGATACGCACCGTTCTGCAAATCAATGGACGCTTACTCGTAAGTTAATTTTGTGACAAAATCAGTAAGCGTATGAAAGTTGAAAAATTCAAGGTGCTGCTCTACCTGAAAAAGAGCGGAACGGACAAGTCGGGCAAAGCCCCGATAATGGGAAGGATAACGGTGAACCGTACGATGGCGCAGTTCGGATGCAAGTTGTCGTGCAAGCCGGAGTTGTGGAACGCGAGGGAAAGCCGTCTGGACGGCAAGAGTCGCGAGGCGGTGGAAACCAATGCGAAACTGGACAAGCTGCTGCTTGCAGTCAATGCGGCATTTGATACGTTGGTGGAGCGTGGGCAGGACTTTGACGCAACGGCGGTCAA
>LBJMR02800__coassemble_347_pt1 | contig 37006 bp, 21 predicted proteins | sample LBJMR02800__metabat2_low_PE_051 | metagenome-assembled genome bin LBJMR02800
GTGAACCCGCTGGGGCTCGAACCCAGGACCCCAACATTAAAAGTGTTGTGCTCTACCTGCTGAGCTACGGATTCTCCGGTACCATCACGGCACAAACCGTTTTGGTGGTGCAAATGTACGGAATATATTTGAAAATACAATATCCGAAGACGTTTTTTTCGTGCGAAGCGCCGTATGGATTCTTTTTTCGATCCTGCTCGTCCTGTCATCGCTCCGGCCGCACGCTCTTTGGTCACTGCGGCCCTGTCAAACTCCACCCATTACAACCTCCGCACGGGATTGCATCAATAATCGGGACGAAAGCCCAACTCCGGAATCCCTGAAATGCAACCGGATGGCTGCGGCTGCGGGCAACGAGGCTGCGAACAGTCACTTAAAAAGACGGAAACCACCTGTAGCGGATCCCGAAAGTTCATAATGTCGCAAGACATACAGCACTTCCCTTCTCACGTATCGGGAACGAGGTTCTTCCTTTTTTATACAGATGACAGGAGGCCTGCGTGAACAAGCCTCCTGTCGTAAAATTCAATAACGGCATTTGCGCTGAAAGTGCACGCGGAAAATCGAATCCCGATTCACAGGTGTATCCGGATGGGGGACCACAGCGTTCGGTCCGGATACATTACATAATGGGCCTGGGATACATATATTTCCATTTATTACGGATTTTCACCTTCACGAAACCATCGGCAACAAGGTCATCAGAAGCGGGCCCCAGGCCCGGAGGGCCTATGTAGATCAACTTATCCTCGGTTTGCAAATAAACCAGTTCATCCAAATCATCAAATCCCCCCTTCTCATTCAAGGCTGCATATAAACGGGAAATATTACTTCTCACAAACACAGAATCTTCCCGGCCCTTATAGAATCGGGGATAGCAATACAGCGTATCCTGACTCGTTCGACAAAGCCCGAATTCAACACAATACCTGTCATCGACATGCATATAGATCCCGTTTCGCCGATCAACATAAAAATAGTAACAATCCATATAATTGCCACCGGAACTCCAGGACCTTAGGGTATACAAATCCATCTTGGGCTGTTCGAGGTTGCAGAACTCCTCCCGGGACAACCTGGAACGTCGTCTGGGATCGGGGTGGTGAGGGACATAGGATGCACACGAAACCATACATAATGTCACCAAACAGATACAGACAAAATTTTTCATGATGCGGTTTATTTGTTATCGGTTATACCTTTCAGCCTGAATATGTTTTTCAGAACCTGCAACCTCGGCACTGCTTATTGAGAATTCTCCCCGTCCGGGGCTTTTCAGTATAATGGAGCAGATCGACAGTCCCCGGCTACACTTTCTGTCAGCAAATCCGCGGCGGAATCCTGCTGTCGATGATCACTTTTGGCAAGTTACGATAATTCAGGCGGAAAAACAAATCCTCCCCCCTGAAATGCAACCGGATGGCTGCGGCTGCGGGCAACGAGGCTGCGAACGGCCACAAAAAAAGACGGGACCCGCTTGAGGCGGGTCCCGTCCGATCCATTGGCTGCGGAACGTCTACGAACGCATGAAGAGCAGGTTCCGCGGCCGAAGCTGCCGCCAGGCAGCCTGAGTCAAAGTTTCGGCTCCGGCTGCATGTCGAACTCGATCACGGCGCCCTTCTGAAGCTCCGAATAGTTCAGCACCGTCCGGTCGTAGGGCTTGCCGTTGTAGAGCATGCGGCCCACATAGCGGTTCCCGGGGCTGTTGTTCGGGGCGTCGATCTCGACCGTCTCGCCGTTCTCGAGATGGATCGTCACCCGGCGGAAGAGCGGCGAGCCGAGTTGGTACTCGTCCGATGCCGGGCAGACGGGATAGAAGCCCATCGCCGAGAAGACATACCACGCCGAGGTCTGGCCGTTGTCCTCGTCGCCGCAGTAGCCGTCGGGCTTGGCCGAATAGAGGCGGTCCATCACCTCGCGCGTCCACCACTGCGCCTTGTGCGGCATGCCGGCGTAGTTGTAGAGGTAGATCATGTGCTGTGCGGGCTGGTTGCCGTGGGCGTAGTTACCCATGTTGGCCACCTGCATCTCGGTGATCTCGTGGATGCGGAAGCCGTAGTAGCTGTCGTCGTAGACCGGCGGCACGACGAAGACCGAGTCGAGCATCCGCCCGAACTCCTCGCGTCCGCCCATCAGTTCGGCCAGTCCCTCGACGTCGTGGAACACCGACCACGTGTAGTGCCACGAGTTGCCCTCGGTGAAGGCATCGCCCCACTTGTAGGCGCTGAACGGCGACTGGAACGTGCCGTCGGCATTGCGGCCGCGCATGAGCTTCGTCTCCGGATCGAAGAGGTTGCGGTAGTTCTTCGCAGCCTTGTCGAGCAGGGCGGCATCGTCGCTGCGGCCGAGGTGCTCGGCCACGCGGGCAATGCACCAGTCATCGTAGGCGTATTCGAGCGTGCGCGCGGCATTCTCCGGGATGTTCACGTCGTAGGGGACATATCCCAGCGTATTGTAGTACTCGTGTCCCAGGCGGCCCGTCGAGCTGACCGTCGGGTGCACCTGCATGCGGCCGCTCATCATCGCCTCGTAGAGGGTTTCGACATCCCCGGCAGGCGTCACGCCCTTGAGGATGGCATCCGAAACGACCGACGCCGAGTTGTTGCCCACCATGCAGCCGCGGTGGCCCGGCGAGGCCCACTCGGGCAGGAAGCCGCTCTCACGGTAGGTGTTTGCCAGGCCGGCCTGAATCTCGGCGTTGACCGACGGATAAACGAGGTTCAGCAGCGGGAAGAGGCAGCGGAACGTATCCCAGAAGCCCGTGTCGGTGTACATGTATCCGGGCAGCACCTCGCCGTTGTAGGGGCTGTAGTGCACCGGCTGGCCCTTTTCGTCGATCTCGTAGAACTTGCGCGGGAAGAGCGTCGAACGGTAGAGGCACGAATAGAAGGTGCGCAGCTGGTCGATCGTACCGCCCGAGACCTCGATGCGGCCCAGCACCTCGTCCCAGCGAGCCTGTGCCTTCTCCCTGAGCTGCTCGAACGTCTCCTCGCCCAGCTCGCCGAGGTTGCGCAGCGCCTGCTGCTCGGAGATGAATGACGACGCCACGCGGGCCTCGATCCGTTCGCCGCGGCGCGTCGTGAAGTGCACCTTCGCCAGGGCGTGGTCGCCCGTCGCCTCGTGCGCCCCGTCGAGCACCTTGCCGTCGAGCATCACGTCGAAGCCCTCGAACGAGCGGTCGAAGCGGATGACGAACCAGTTGCGGAAGTTCTCGGGCACGCCGCCGCTGTTGCGCGTCGTGTAGCCCACAACCGTGCGGTTGTCGGGCATCACGCGCACATAGGAGCCGCGGTCGAAGGCGTCGACGACCACGCCCGACTCGTCCGATGCGGGGAAGGTGAAGCGCAGCACGGCGGCGCGCTCCGTCGGCACAATCTCCGTGCGGATGTCGTGGTCGGCCAGGTAGACCGAATAGTAGTAGGGACGCGCCTCCTCGCTCTGGTGCGAGAACCAGCTCTGGCGCGACTCCTCGTCGAACTTGTCGGCGCCGCGCACAGGCATGAGCGAGAACTGTCCGTAGTCGTTGATCCACGGCGAGGGCTGGTGCGTCTGCTTGAAGCCCCGGATCGTATGGGCGCCGTAGGTGTAGGCCCAGCCGTCGCCCATCTTGCCCGTCTGGGGCGTCCAGAAGTTCATGCCCCAGGGCAGGGCGATGGCCGGATAGGTGTTGCCCGTCGAGAGCGAGAAGTCCGAGAGCGTACCCACGAGCGTCGAGACATATTCCGAGGGACGCAGCTGCGGCTCGGCATTTCCGCCGGCATCGCAGCGCGAGCAGGAGTTGCCGCAGCAGCACACGGCGGCGGCCAGCAGCAGGGTGAAAAGAGGTCGTATCATGATTTTTCGGTTTTTTCGGATTTTGCGGATCAGTCAATCGAGTTGAGCAGGTCGACCTTGCCGTCGTTCACCAGCTTGAGAATCAGCTCTCCGAAGAGGGTGTTCTGCCAGGCGAACCAGGCGCGCGTGAAGTCGGCGGCATCGTGACGCGAGAAGGACTCGTGCATGAAGCCCGTGCCGGCGTCAGTGGTCATCAGGGCGATGATGCAGTCGCGGATCTCGGCGTCGTCGGTCGAGGTGAAGGCGCGCATCATGATGCTCATCGGCCAGATCATCTCCACGCCGATGTGCGGGCCGCCGATGCCCTCGCCTGCCTCGCCGCGCCAGAAGTAGGGGTTGTCGGTGCTCCAGACGAAGCGGCGCGTATTCTCGTAGACGGGGTCCGTGCGCTCGACATCGCCCAGGTAGGGCATGGCCAGCAGCGACGGCACGTTGGCGTCGTCCATGAGCTGCACGCTGCCGAATCCGTCGACCTCGAAGGCGTAGATCTTCCCGTAGACGGGATGCTCGACGACGGCGTACTGCTGCAGGGCGGCAGCCACCTCGTCGGCCAGGGCCGTGCAGCCGGCGGCAAGTTCCTGCTCGCCGTTGACCGTCGAGAGAATCTCGGCAGCCTTGCGCAGCGACGAGACGGCCATGAAGTTCGACGGCACGAGGAACCCGAAGGTCGTGGCGTCATCCGACGGACGGAAGGCCGACGAGATGAGCCCCACGGGCTTCACCGGGTTGCCGCGACCCACGTGGCAGCGCGTGTCGAGCTGCCGGTCCGTGACGCGCAGGAAGGTGTAGTCGCCCGGACCCTCCTTCATCTGCTGGTCGCGCAGCGTCGCGAGGATGTTGCGCATGGCCGCCACCCACTCCGCATCGAAGACCGACTCATCGCCCGTGGTCTTCCAGTAATGGTGCGCCAGGCGGATCGGATAGCAGTGCGAGTCGATCTCCCACTTGCGCTCGAAGACCCACGGGTCCTGCACGTGGCCCGGGTAGCCGACATCCTCGCCGGCACCCGTCGGGCCGTCGTTGAATGCGTTGGCATAGGGGTCGATGTTGATCAGGCGGAACTGCCGGCGGATCACCCCGGCGATCATTTTCCGCAGCGCGGGATCATTGCCGCACAGCTGCACGTAGGGCCACACCTGGGCCCCCGAGTCGCGCAGCCACATGGCCGGGATGTCGCCCGTGTAGACGTAGGTGTCGGGGTTGCCCTCTTCGTCCTCGCGGTAGTGCACCGTCGTGTCAAGCGTATTGGGGAAACAGTTGGCGAACATCCAGCGCAGGCGCTCGTTGGTCAGCAGGCCGCACACGCGGGCGATCTCCTGCTCGACGGCCTCCGAGCGGAAGAGCCGCTCTTCCGCCGCGGGCCGCTGGTCGGCATACTGCTCCGGCTCCTCGGGGCAGTACCATACGTGGGGCTCGTCGTCCATCTCGAAGCGCAGCTCGCCGCCCGCCATCACCTCCTCATGTCCGATCCAGGGCTTCGTGTAGGGGCGTCCGTTGAGCCATACGCGGCGGATGTACTTGTTCTCCGACGAGTTGTTCTCGGCCACGATAGTAAAGGTGCCGCCCGGCACCGCGATCTCCGCGCGGTCGAAGAGCGGAGACCCGAACCAGTAGCGGCCGCCCGCCGGCTCGACCTCGTACATGCCAAGCGACGAGAGAATGTACCAGGCCGACATCTGGCCCACATCCTCGTTGCCCGACAGACCGTCGGGCTGGTCATGATAGAGCGTCGTGAGCACCTCGCGGACCTTCTCGGCCGTCTTCCACGGCTGGCCCAGCATCGTGTAGAGGTAGAGGATGTGGTGGCTCGGCTCGTTGCCGTGGGCATACTGCCCGATCAGGCCCGAAATGTCGGGCGAGGTCTCGGCACCCTCAATCACGGAGCTTACCGTGAAGAGCGAGTCGAGCTTGCCGAGCATGCGGGCCCGGCTGCCGAAGCAGGACTCGAGCCCTGCGACATCGTGCGGCGCGAGCCACGTGTACTGCCAGGCGTTGCCCTCGCAGTAGTCGTCGGCGCGGTGCGTCGAGGCGAAGGGGTTGAAGGGCGTGCGCCATCCGCGGCGGCTGTCGCGTCCGCGCATGAAGCCCGTCGACGGGTCGAAGTAGTTGCGGTAGGAGTGGCTCCGCTCCGTGAAGTAGCGGGCATCCTCCTCGCGGCCGAGCGCCTCGGCTGCCCGCGCGGCGGCGCCGTCGGCCAGTGCATACTCCATGTCGTAGGCCACCGCCTCGTTGAACAGGTCGCAGGGGATGTAGCCGTACTTCATCCGCAGGCCGTTGCCGCGGTCGGGGTTCATCGCCGTGCGGCGGATTGCCTCGAAGGCCCGCTCGCGGTCGAAGCCCCCGATACCCTTAACAATGGCGTCCGCGACAACCGGAATGCCCGGATTGCCCACCATGCAGTCGGTCTCATTGCCCCAGAGGTGCCATACGGGCAGGCGGCCCTGCTCGTCGGCGATCGCGAGCATCGTGTTGACAATGTCGGGCATGCGGTCCGGATGCAGGATCGTCATCAGCGGCATGGCCGCGCGGTAGGTATCCCACAGCGAGAAGGTCGTGTAGGTCGTATGGCCGGGATTGTGGTGCACGGCGCCGTCGGCCCCGCGGTAGTCGCCGTTCACGTCGCAGAACTCCGACGGAGCGACCATCGTGTGGTAAAGGCCCGTATAGAAGATGCGCCTGGCCACCTCGTCCTGCGTCGTGATCTTCACCTTCGCGAGCTGCGCGTTCCACGCCGCATCGGCGGCAGCGGCCGTCGCGTCGAAGTCCCAGCCGGGGAGCTCCGCCGCAAGGTTCGCCTCGGCGCCCTCGATGCTTACGGGCGAGAGGGCGACCTTCAGCATCAGCTGCTCGCCCTCCGCCGTAGCGAAGTTCACGCGGGCATAGTGCTCGCCGACCTGCTCGAACGAGGTGAAGGGGCGCGAGAACTCGGCGACAAACCACACGCGCTGGTTCTTGGCCCAGCCCGAGGAGTAGCGCCAGCCCACGAGGCGGCTGTCGCCCGACGGCTCGATGTGGGTCTCGGTGGCCTTGTCCCAGCAGCCGCCGTTCTCCAGGTCGAAGATCACCGCCGCGTCGTCCGCAGCGGGGAAGGTGTAGCGGTGGAAGCCCACGCGCGAGGTGGCCGTCATCTCGGCCGTGATGCCGTAGCGCACGAGCGGCACCGAGTAGTAGCCCGGACGCACGACCTCCTTCGTGCGGTCGGCATAGGACCACAGGCCCGAAGCGGGGTCCTCCTCCGTGCCGCGGGCGCAGGTCACCTCGCCCACGACGGGCATGACCGTCACGTCGAACAGGTCGCCGATGCCCGTACCGCTCAAATGCGTGTGCGAGAATCCGATGACCGTGGAGTCCGACTCGTGGTAGCCCGAGGTCCAGTCCCACGCCTGCGGGATGCTCGTGGGTCCGAGCTGCACCAGTCCGAACGGCACGTTCGCGCCTACGAAGACGTGGCCGTGGCCGCCCGTGCCGATCCGCGGATCGACATACCGCGTCAGGTTGTCGTCGGCCGCGGGCTGCGCACAGGAGGCCAGCCCGAGAGCCGCAATGAGGAAAATTCTTGACAGGTTCATCTGTTATTTGTTCGTTTCGTTGTTGAGTTCAAAGGTCAGTGTGCCGCCACGCAGCAGTTCGTCGTGCGTGAGGCGGTATTTCGACAGCGGACGGCCGCCGAGCGTCATCCGCCGGATGTAGCCCTCGCCGTGCTTCTCGATCGTGAGCGTACCCTGCGGCGTATCGATCTCCGCCCGGTCGAACGTCGGGGCCGTCAGCGTGTAGGCCGCCTCACCCGGACAGTCGGGATAGAAGCCCAGCATCGTGAAGACCGCCCAGGCCGACATCGTGCCCGTGTCGTCGTTGCCCGGGATGCCGTCGGGCTCGACCGTGAAGTAGCGCTCCAGCAGACGCCGTGTCTCGCGCTGCGTGCGCCACGCCTCGCCGGGGAAGCGGCTGAAGAGGTACGCATAGGCGATGTCGGGTTCGTTCGCCGGGTCGTACAATCCCTCGTCGAAGACCATCTGCAACTTCTCGACGAAGTGCTTGCGTCCGCCCATGAGCCGGACCAGCCCCTCGACGTCGTGCGGCACGTAGAACGTATAGTTCCAGGCCGAGCCTTCGTGGAAGCCGGGCGCCGCCGAGAAGTTCTCGCCGGCCTTCGGATCGAAGGGCGTAAGGAACGACCCGTCGGGCAGGATCGGGCGCAGCGTGCCGTACTCCTTGTCGTAGTAGTGGCGGTAGCCGAGCGAGCGTTCGCGGAACAGGCGTGCATCCTCGCGGTGGCCGAGCGAATCGGCCAGCCGCGCCAGCGCCGCATCGGCGACGTAGTACTCCAGCGCATGCGACACCGAAACGTCGCCGGCCAGGTCCTGCGCATAGAAGCCCAGCGGGATGTAGCCCCGCTCGATGTAGGGGTCGATGTCGGGCCGCAGGAGATTCTGCGCACCGGGCGTCGTCGCCGACTTGCGGAAGGCCTCGTAGGCGGTCCCGATGTCGAAGTCGCGCAGCCCCTTCATCCACGTGTCCGTGATGACCGGGATGGCCGGGTCGCCCTCCATCGTGAAGGTCTCACGCCCGTAGAGCTCCCAGCGGGGCATCCAGCCCCACTCGCGGTAGATGTCGATCATCGAACGCACCATCTCCACCTGCCGCTCGGGATAGACCAGCGTCAGCAGCTGGTGCACGTTGCGGTAGGTGTCCCACAGCGAGAAGACCGTGTAGCGCTCGCCCTCGGTAACACCCACCTCGCCCGAGCGCTCCATGAGCGGATACTCGCCGTTGACGTCGCTCAGCAGATTCGGGTGGATCAGCGTGTGGTAGAGCGCCGTGTAGAAGACGCGGCGCTGCGCCTCCGTGCCGCCCTCGACACGGATGCGGCCCAGATCGGCATTCCACCGCCCGAGGGCCGCCTCGCGCAGGGCGTCGAACGACTCTCCGTCGGCCTGCTCCGCCTCGAGGTTGCGGCGGGCATTCTCCGCCGAGACATACGAGATGCCCATGCGCACCTCGATCTGCTCGTCCGCCTGCAGGTCGTCGAACGTGAACCAGTAGCCGATGTCGTCACCCGCCAGCTCGCGTCCGTACTGCGTGTAGAGCTTGTACCTGCCGTTGTCGGGCGTCCATTCGGCCTCGACGCCCGTCATCTTCCGCTGCTTCTTCCAGTAACCCGCAGCCGACGGAGTCTTCGAGACGCGCAGCACGAAGTAGACCGGGAAGACCTTCTGCGGGTTGTAGCAGAACGTCCCCAGCAGCTTCATGCCCTCGATCTCGGTGGCGCTCACGCGGCGCACCATCGCCCCGGACTCGTTCGTGAGCCCCTCGCCCAGGTTCAGCAGCAGGTGCCCCTCGCCGCCCGGGAAGGTGTAGCGCTCGACCGACGTGCGCGGCGTAGACGTCGCCTCGGCGCGGATGCCGTACTTCGAGAGCGTCACGGCGTAGTAGCCCGGCGAGGCCTCCTCGTCGCGGTACTCCGAGCCGTAGTTGCGGTAATCGACCTCCAGCTCGCCGGTCGTGGCCATCGTCAGCAGCGAGCCCATGTCGGGGCACCCCACCCCGCTCAGGGCGCCGTGGGCGAATCCCGTGAAGAACTTGTTGTGGTACTCGTAGGGGGTGGACCACCAGCGCGCGTCCTTGTCGTAGCGGTTCAGCTCCGACCCCATCACGTTAAAGGGCACGACGGCCATCATGCCGTTGGGCACGACGGCCCCGGGATTCGTCGTCCCGAAGTTCGTCGTCCCGACGAAGGGGTCCACATACTCGGCGGGAGTCTGCGCAAGGGTGGGCGCCGCACCCAGCAGGAGTGCGAGCGCCGCCGTCCGCAGCATTCGTCGCGCGCCCATCAGAGGATCGAGTTTTTCTTCGTGAACTCGATGATCTCGGGGATGTAGCCGAAGGCCAGCCCCGTCACCGTATCGGCGCAGCCGTAGTAGATCGCCACGCGACCCGTGGCGGGATCGTGCAGCGAGGCGCACGGGAAGGTCACGTTGGGCACGTCGCCCATGCACTCGTAGCTTTCGCGCGGCGAGATCAGATACGGACCGCTGCGGGCCAGCACCTTCCACGGCTCGTCGCGGTCGAGCAGCGCCGAACCGAAGGCATAGACATAGCCGTTGCACGAGCGCAGCACGCCGTGGTAGAACAGCAGCCACCCCTCCGAGGTCTCGATGGGCACCGGACCGGCACCGATCTTCATGCACTGCCAGGCCGAGAGCTCGAACGCGGCGGGCGCCATCACGTGGCGGTGACGGCCCCAGTAGGTCAGATCGGGGCTCTCCGAGTAGAAGATGTCGCCAAAGGGCGTATGACCCGTGTCGCTCGGGCGCGACAGCATCGCGTAGTTGCCGTTGATCTTGCGGGGGAAGAGCACGCCGTTGCGGTTATAGGGCAGGAAGGCGTTCTCCAGCTGGTGGAACGTGACGAAGTCGTCGGTCCACGCCACGCCGATCGTCGGGCCGTGGTAGCCGTTGCACCACGTCACGTAGTAGCGGTCGCCGATCTTCGCCACGCGGGGGTCGTAGCCGTAGACCCACTCCCCCACCTCGGGATCGGCACCCGTCAGGCGGATGTCCTCCTCGTCGATGTCCCACTTCAGGCCGTCGACCGAGAAGCCCACGTGCAGCCGCATGCGGCGGTTCGTGTCGTCGCAGCGGAAGACACCGGCGTAGTTGTACGCTCCCTTGCGGAAGAGCACGACGGCCGAGTTGAAGATCGAGTTCGAGGTCGACAGCGCGTCGCGTCCGATGATCGGGTTCTTCGAGTAGCGCCACACGACGCTCTTGCAGCCCGCAGGACGCTCCTCCCACGGCATGCCGGGCAGGGCTTCGCCCATGATTTCAAGTTTCGATTGCATTGTGATAGATTATTTGGAATTTGTCTGTTCGTTTCAGCGGATGATGATCTCGTCCGTAAAGAGCCAGCCGCCCGCACGGCCGTTCGATACGGCATGGTAACGCACGTAGCGGGCCTCGTCGGAGCCCTTCCAGGCGAAGGTGCGGTATTCGGGGCGTTCCTCCTCCTGCGGGTAGTCGTTCCCGATGACCCCGAGGCTGCGGAAGGTCTCGCCGTCCGCCGAGACCTCGATCTCGACCCGCGCCGGGAGCCATACCCACGCCGAATACCACTGCATGAAGTCGGCTGCCACCTCGCGGATCGGCTTTACGGCGCCGAGGTCCACCGTGACGTCGACGTCACTGTTGAGGAAGCCCAGCCAGCGTTCGCCGTAGCTCCACGGGCCGTGCCGGCCGTCGGTCAGCGTGGCGGCCCCGTCGGCCGAATAGGCCTTGTGCCACGGCGTGGCGCAGGTCACCGGACAGCCGACGGCCAGGTGCTCGACAGGCTCCAGCGACTCGGGCCGCTCGCCCTCCTCGGATTCGAGGTCGAAGGCGTTGTAACCCGCCTCGCGCGCCCGCTCGGTATAGATCAGCGCCCGGGTGCGGAACTCGTCGTAGTCGCGGCTCTTTTGGGGGCTCCACGCCACCTCGGCCAGGGCGAAGGCCCGCGGATAGAGCATGTATTCGGCCTGCTCCGGGGTCGGGATGTACTCCGTCCAGAGGTTGGCCTGCACGCCCAGCACGCGGTCGCGGCCCGCCATCTGCTCGGGAGCCGGATCATACGAGTAGACCTTCGAGAGGGGCAGGTAGCCCGTGAAGGCCTGCGGCTGGGTCATCGGGTTGTCCTGATAGCCGTCGAAATAGCAGTAGCTGCCGGGCGTCATGACGACGTCGTGCCCCGCGGCGGCGGCCCGGCGTCCGCCCTCCTCGCCGCGCCACGACATCACAACGGCATCAGCCGGGATGCCGCCGTCGAGGATCTCGTCCCAGCCGACCAGCCGGCGGCCGTGCGCCTCGAGGAAGCGGCCGATGCGGTGCACGGCATAGGCCTGTAGCTCGGCCGGCGTCTTCAGCCCCTCGCGCTCCATCAGGGCGCGGCACTTCGGGCAGGCCATCCACGCGCGCGACGAGGCTTCGTCCCCGCCGATGTGGATGAACTCCGAGGGGAAGAGCTCCAGCACCTCGGAGAAGACCCGCTCCAGAAAGACGTAGGTCTGCTCATTGCCGAGACAGAACTCCCCGCTCGTGCCGGGCTCGCCCGAGCACGAGAGCTCGGGATAGACCGCCAGCACCTCCTCCGAATGGCCCGGCATCTCGATTTCGGGCACAACGGTGATGTGCAGCGAGTCGGCCAGCGCCAGCACGTCACGCACCTGCTCCTTCGTATAGTAGCCGCCCGAGGCCTCGGGATCACCGCGGCGGGCATAGCGGCTGCCGCCGCGGCGCCACTCCTGCCACGTTTTGCCGACGCGCCAGGCTGCCTCCTCCGTCAGCCGCGGATAGGCATCAATGGCCAGGCGCCAGCCGGCGCCGTCGGTCAGGTGCCAGTGCAGGCGGTTGAGCTTGAGCGACGCCATCATGCGCAGCTGCTTCTTGACGAACTCCGCATCGAAGAAGTTGCGCGAGACGTCCAGATGCAGACCGCGCCAGGCAAAGCGCGGATAGTCGGTGATCTTCTGCGCCGGAATGCGGTCGCCGTACTGCGCATGCAGCTGCAGCAGCGTCTGCAATCCGTAGAAGAGCCCCGCCTCACCGTGCGAACGGACCGTGATGCCGGCCGGCCGGATGGCCAGCACATAGCCTTCCGCAGATGCGGGCAGCGAATCGCCCTTCGAGAGGACGAGGTGCAGGTAGTTCTTGGCCGCGTGGCGTTTGCGCGCCTCGCGCACACACTCGATCGGCGTCGAGAGCAGGTAGTCGGCCAGCGGCTGCGCCACCGAATCGGGGGCGTCGATCCACAGCGACAGCGGCGTATGGATTTTGAAGCTGCCCGGATATTCGCGCACGGCGACGGGCTCGGGAAGCAGCGCATTCTCCTGCGCGCTGCGTTCGCAGGCGCCGCACAGCAGCAGCGTCGCGACAAGAAACAGAAAGCGATTCGGGAACATGTGGAAAAACCGATTGCGAGGCCGACTGCCCGGCCCGGGGATTGCGGACGGCCCGGGATCGGAGGCCACTCCGCCACGGCTCCGTGCGGCAGGCGTCCGCACGCCGCGCAACCGGCGGGAAGCATCAGATCGGGGTCCGTTCATTTTGTTCATGCAGTTTTGTCCAAAATTACGAATAAATACGCAAAAACGAGGCTTCGGGAAGTCAAAAAAACGGAGACTTTCCATTTCTGACAGAAAGTCTCCGTTCGCTGTTCCGTCTGACGACTCCTTTACGGTTGTCGCTCAACGGGTTGCGTCATTCATCGTGTCAGTTCTTGCCGTACACCTCGAACTCGGCAAAGTACCAGTAGTTCGCCTCGACTACCTCGAACTTGAGGTAGCGGACATCGGCCGGCCGCACCAGTGCGATGTAAAGCGGCGTGAAGGAGTCCGTCGGAGCATCGTAGCGGTCCATCTCGCCCCACGACGACCAATCCACACCGTCCACCGAGCCGGAGACGCGATAGATGCGCGGCACGTAGCCGACATAGTCCGAGGCACCCCGGAAGCTCAGGCCGTAGACGGTCTTCACCTCCTGCATGTCGATGACGAACGACTCGTCGTAGATGTAGGTCATGGTGTTGTTGTCGAAGAGCTTGTTGCCGATGGAGGCGGGGTCCACCGTCCACGACGAGTAGTCGAACTCAACCCACGAAGGATCGAGCGCCGAGAGGAAGGTCATGCGGTCGAAGACCTTGAGAACCGAGATTGCGCAGGAGCCCTGCTCCTCCGACATCACGGCTGCGGTCTCGTCGCCGGCCAGAGCGGCGGTCAGCTGGACCATGCACTCGAACGGCTGGTCGTCCACCTCCAGGAAGTCGTCCGTCAGCGACCAGACGGTCGAGGTCGACTCGAGTTTGCCGGCCGTAACGGTCAGCTGCGAGGCCGAGAAGCGTTCGCCGCTGTTCTCGGGAGCACCCGTCGAGGAGACCGTAAAGGTCAGGTCATGCAGCGCGGGTTTGTCCAGTACGACCCGGTACTCGTAGCTGATCGGGTCCGTATTGATGATGCCGCCCTCGATGTAGGCGCGACGGAACTCGGCCGACGTGCTGCCATCGACACCCTGAACCGACGCCACGCTCACGTAGGCCTCCTTCTCAATCTTGAGACGGGCCTCGGTCTGCGTCAGTTCCAACTGCGAACCGTCGGCGCTGATCAGACGCACACCCAACTCGTAGGTCTGGGCCGTGTACTCATCTGCCATGAACGAGGTGTTCTCGTCCACCAGACCGACCGTCACCGATGCCGAAATGCCTCCGGCCGGAATAAACAGCTCGGTTTCGCTGATCGTAACCAGTTCCTCGGGAATGTTCGAGAAGATCGGCTCGACCACGAAAGAGGCATCCTTGGGGCTCGGCGTAGAGAGCGAGAAGATGTACGTGCGCGTCAGCGCGCCGTCCAGTTGCAGTTCACCGGTCCCTGCCGCATAGGTCGCCTTCACGGTTGCCTCGGCGGCGTTCTCCGCATCCGCGATGACAACGCCGACCTCTACATCGGGATATCCGGCCAAATTCAGCTCCTCCTCCTCGCGGCAGCCCGCAAGCATGCCGCTGCCGAGAACCAGTGCGGAGAGGAGCGTCAGTTTCCAAATATTTTTCATGGTTGTAGTCGTTTTATGTGGTTATTACAGATCGTCGGGGAAAACATACGGCGTCGGATCGTCCTTCTTGTAGAAGGTCGTCGGATAGGCCAGCGGCGAGCCGTAGAGGGTCTCCACACCCGACAGCATGGAATACGAACGGGCGAAGTTCTCCGGTGCGAGCGCGAAGCCCATGAACCAGCCGTAATTGCGGTCAAGGATGTTCTGCGCCGTGCTGGAACTCATGGAGGGCCATCCCTGATTGAACTCGATGGAGATGCCCGAGCACTTCGAGATGCTCATGTTGCCGATCGGAGAGGACGAACCGCCGTAGTTGGCTACCACCACGTCGATCCATTCGTCGGCATCCACGCCGTCCACGCTCTCGGCTCCGTACATGGCGCCGTAATCGAAGACCGTCACCAGTTTGTCGGGCATCAGCTGCTTGGTCTCGTAGCACAGGCGTGCGGCGGCTTCCTGCGAACGCGAAGCGAAGTAGGGATTCGACAGATCGGGCGAGGTCGAGTACTCGTCGTCGTAGTTCACGCCGTCAAGGTTGTAGGCGTAGACGTACTCGGCCACTTCGGCGGCGAAGTCACGCGCACCGATATCGGAGAGCTGCGCCAGACCCGACTGGTCGTGGTTGCCCAGCAGACCCAGCAGCACCTTGATACCGCGCTTGCGCAGCGGCTGGAGGTAGGTCTCGTTATTGTCGAGCAGGAACTGCACGTTCGGGTTGCAGTTGACGTAGGCACGTCCGGCTGCGGCATCCCAGTTGATGTTGGCGGCAAAGAGCACCACGGCATCCCAAAGCAGCTTGCCGTTCTCGAGCTTGAAGGTCAGGGCGTTGAGCGGGTTGGTACCGTTCACCTCGAAGAAGAGGAATCCCTTGGGGTGACCTTCGCCCTTGTCGCAGTCGGCGAAGTTCCCGGCCTGCTCCGTATCGCCGTTGATGAGGTAGAGGCAGTGCGAAGCCTCCTCCTTGAGCGTGATGCCGTCGGCCTCGACGACCACCGGAATGGCGTAGACGACACCGGCCGCGAGTTCCGTGCTCGGCGAAACGGTCATCGTGGCCGTAGCCCGGGTGGCATCGGTCTCGCTCACGGTGAAGGCGCCGTCGTTGGCGAACGAAACCAGCGTCTCGGGATAGAGTTCGTAGGCGGTGCCGTTGGCCGCGTTGTAGCTTTCAAGGTAGGCGGCGTCGACCGAAGCCCGGGCCGAGAGCGTACCCTCGTAGGCACGGGTGAGGCCGAACGACAGCGTGGCGGTGTACTCCTGACCGGTCGGGGCGATCGTCACGACCGACTGATTGCTGGCCTGATCCAGCAGGTAGCCGTTCGTCTCGTAAATGGTCTCGTAGGGAGTTTCGTCGATCGGCTTTCCGGCCTCGATCTCCTCGGAGCACGCGACTCCCAGCAGCGCACCGGCCACAAGGGCGGCAGCTGCAAACGTGCGGATTCTGAAATATCTGAAGTTCATGACAGATTCAATCTATTGGTTCGACTTGAGATTATTCGGGGAGCTCGACATTCACCCACGTCGGCGTACCCTCGCCGGTCAGATTCGTGCCGTTGCCGGTTGCGTCGTTGATGACATTACCGCTACCCTCGTTGAATTTCCAGTAGGCCAGCAGCCCGTCGGTCGTCGGATCGACCGTGTACATGCTCGAAGCGATCTGCTCCTGCGTGCGCTGCACGGTCCAGATGCGAAGCTCGGAGATCTCGCCGGGCAGCCAGCGGTTGTCGTCGTAGGACTTGCCGACATAGCAGCCGCTGTTGAGCGATACGCTGCCGCTTGCGGCGTTGTCGGAGGCCACGACCTCACCGTTCTGGTAGTAGATGCGCTCGCCGGTCGTGGCATCCCATACCACGGCGATGTGAACCCACTCGTTGACGGGAAGACCCGGTGCCGCATTGGGCGACGGCCAGTTGCCGTTGGGGTTCACCAGCTGGAGCTGGTTGCTCGGACGGTCGGCATCGCCGATACGGATCAGGAAGTTGCCCTCGATGCCGAAGACGGAGCTCAGCACGGAGCCCGAACGGCCGTCGTCCCAGTCGGCAACGCGGATGAGCGCCTCGACGGTGATCGTCTTCAGGCCGCTCACGTTGACCGAGCTCGACCAGTTCACCGGGAAATACATCTCCGAGATGTCGGCCACGACGTTGATGAGCGCGGCGCCCTTGAATACGAAGTAGACCGTGCGCGTGCTCTCGAGCAGCGAGATGCCCTGGATGTCGGCCACGGTGACGGGAAGCACGTAGCGCAGGTCACCGTTGAGCTCGTTCGTGTTGGTGAAGTTCACGACGATGTCGTTGCCCGTCACGTTGCCCTTGTCGATCGAGATGACCTTCTCGGGAATCGAGAAGTACTCGGCGGGCAGACCCACGGCGTTGTCGCCGTAGACCATGTTGTAGCGGGCGGCCATGTCGGGACGGCCCTCGAAGGTCACCGTCACGTCCTCGGGTGCGGGCAACGCCAGACGGGCCGAGATCGTGCGCGAGTCGCTGACGATGTCGTCGCGGATGAGCAGGTCATCGGTCAGCTGGGCGGACGAAATATAGAGCTTGTTGTCGAAATGATGCTCGGCGGGATCCTCGTTCTTGCACCCCGTGAAGGCCACGGCGGCAAGCAGGAAGAGCGTCAGCGATATTTTATCGAATTTCATGGCGTAAGTTAGTTTTTAGGTGAAGGATTCATGATGTCGATGGCCTCACGCAGATGGAAGTAGATCGGCGTGTTGTCGTAGTAGTCGTACTGCGCATTGAGGATCAGCATGCCCGCACGCGTGAAGTCGGAGGGCTGCCCTACCCAGAGTGCGCCGCCGCGGATCGACCGCTCGGCATTGCCTTCGGCATCCGTCGTGCCGAGGTATCCGTAGATCTTGTCCTCGTCGTTGTAGCGCGTCGTCTCGGTCGTGACGATGAAACGGTCCGCAGGCACGTCCCCGCTGTCGACGGCGGCGCTCGCGGCGATGGTCATCTCCGAGAGGTTGCTGGCCGACGTGGTCTCCAGAATGATGTAGTTGCAGTCGGCAAGCAGCGGCTTGTTCGCGGCAAGCACATACTGGGCGAGACCGCGGTAGGCGAAGAAGGCCGACTTGTGGCTCTCGCGCCACGTGGCCACCGTATTGAAGTAGGCGGCCTGACGGGCACTGTACTGTGCCAGCGCCTCCTCGGTCATGCTCGCCGTCGAACGGCCCACATAGGTGAAGACGACACCGTCGTAGCCATACTTGTCGCACAGGCCGAGCTGCTCGTTCGTGCGGTCGGCAATGTAGGTCAGGGCCTGCTCCTCGGTCAGCGTGGCATCGGCCTTGACCATCTCGCTCCACTCGGCCTCAATGGTCGCATAATCGATCGCATAGCCGACGCGCGTACCCTTCTCGCGCACCTTCTTCATCTCGTTCACATAGCCGGCATGCAGGTTGTCGGGGTTGTTCAGCAGAATGACGTCCAGGCTGTCGGGCAGTACGGTGAGCCGCTCCGCCTGACGCGTCGGGCCGTTCGCCGCGTTCTCGAACGAGGCCATCGCCACCTTGTGGCTGCCGGCCTTGTAGGCCTTCAGGTTCTTGACATAGTCCGCGTAGAGACCCTGATCCATCGAAGGGGTCTTGATGTCGAGACTCTCATATTCCGTCCACTCGCTGCATGCGGCCAGCAGCAGGGCCGATGCGGCAAACAGAGAGGAAAAGCGCAAGCCTTTTTTCACGGTATTTTTCATGGTTTTCGTTTTTCAGTTGGTTAGTTCTTTTTCGCCCACCACAGGTCGGTCGACATCAGGTCGGGACCGCCCAGCAGCGTGGATACGGCATTCTGTACGTTCTGTGCGTTGCTGACGTACTCGTCGAGCGGGTAGCGCATGCGGCGTGCACCGCGGTTGGAATCCACCTCGCCGTTGCTCATGTTGCCGGCGGCGGTAGCGGGAATCAGGTGCGGATAGCCCGTGCGGCGGTAGTCGGCCCAGGCCTCGTTGCCCAGCGGATAGTTGGCAATCCACTTCTGGATCAGGATGCGCTCCTGCATCTCAGCCACCGAACCGTCAACCCATTTTACCGAAAGCGTCGAGAGCTGCGCGTTGTAATCGTTCGACCCCGACGGATCGTCGTAGATCTCGGGCACGGCGGTCTCCTGAGCCAGGTAGGTATCGGCTCCCGTCACACCCCACTGCTCGAACGACAGGCGGACACCCTGCTCGTAGAAGTCCTTGGCCGTGCCGCCCATGTTGAAGCCGTAGACGGCGACACCCTCGGCGCGCAGGAAGGCCACCTCGGCGGCGTTCATCCACTGCAGGGCATCGTTGGCCTTGATGTTCGGGCCCGAGAACTTGTGACCGATGGCACCGTGCTCGGGAATCTCGATACCGTGGCGAAGACCCACGTAGTCGTAACCCTCCCACTCGCTCTTGGTGAAGTACATCTCGCGGCGCGGATCATCATATCCGTTCATGTAGCAGATGATGTCGGCTGCGGCGTGCGTATCGCCCGTCGAGGTGCAGGCCGTACCGTCGTCGTGCGTGGAGACGCGGTTGTAGTTCACGGCCACGTAGAGCGGGTTCTGCACGCTGCCGAAGTAGTGCCATGCGGCGTTGTCGGCGTTCGACGTGATCAGACCGCCCGGATCGTTGACCGCCTCCTCGGCCTTCTCGCGGGCCACATCGGGCTTCACGTTGGCGATGCGGATGGCCAGACGCAGCTTGAGCGAATTGGCGTAGCGGATCCACTTCTTGATGTCACCGCTGTAGACATAGTCGGCCGTCGCAACGAGCTTGTACTCCGAATTCTCGTTCAGCGTGGCGATCGACGCGTCGAGCTCGTCGAAGAAGGCCATGTAGATCTCCTCGACCGAGTCGTAGGGGGTGTTGATGCTGCCGTCGGCACCGATCTTCGAGTAGGGAATCGGGCCGTAGGTATCCGTGATGCGGTGCATGGCGGCCACCTTGATGATGTTGGCGATGGCCATGGGCACGGGCGAACCGGTCTGCTCCGACACGGTCTCGATGATGCCGAGGTTGGTGTAGATCACCGGAATCACCTTCTCCGACTTGAGCAGCACGTTGGTCCAGTCGTCCGTCGGGTTGTAGTTGGAGACGGTGTTCTCCCAGCCGGCATTTGCCGGGGCGAAGTAACCGGCCAGCGGACCGCCCATCAGGGCCTCGGTGAACTGTGCCGTATTGACATCCGACGAGATCACGCCGCTGGCCAGCGAGTTCATGGCCGAGCCGAGCGCATAGTCGTCGGCGGTCAGGTCACCCGGCTGATAGGGGTTCGAGTTGATGTCCAAATAATTCGCCGTACACGACACCGTGCCCAACAGCAGCGCTCCGGCAAATATCTTGCTGATTGTATGTTTCATGGTCGTAAGTCTTTAGAATTTGAGTCGCACGTTGAAGCCGATGTTGCGCATCGAAGGCATCATGAAGTAGTCGATACCCTGATAGAAGTTGCCCGTCGTGGCGATGCTTTCGGGATCGAACGGAGCCTTGTTGTAGATCATCCACAGGTTGCGGCCCACGAGCGAAACGGTGATCTCGCAGACGCCGCGCAGGGCCTTGCGGGGAATCGTATAGCCGATCGAAGCCTCCTGCAGACGGACGTTCGTGGCCGAGTAGGTGTAGTACTGCGGAATCGAGTTGCCGCTGCCGACGGTCGTGTACCATACCTGCGGATCGATGCGGTCGCCGCCGTTGATCGACACGTAACCCAGGTCGCGGGCTGCGGCCGTAGCCTCCGACACGCCGTAGTTGTCGAGCATGGCCTGCGTGCGCGAGAAGACCACGCCGCCCAGACGGGCCGATACCATGAATCCGAAGTTGAAGTTGCGCCAGCGGAAGTCGTTGCGCCATGCCATGTTGGCATCGGGCAGCACGGAGCCGAGCTTGATGTAGCGGTCCGACGAGAGTTTCTCGGTGGCCAGCTTGCCGTCCGGATCGATGTAGATGTTGTTGTTGCTGTCACGCTTCAGGTCGACGAGCGAGTAGAGGTCGCCCATCGTGCCGCCCTCCTTAAGCAGGAAGCGCGTGTCGCCCAGACCGCCCATGTTCAGCAGCGAGAGGTTCAGCGTCTCGCCCGTCACGGGGTTCACGGCGTTGTCCGACAGCGAGAGGATCTTGTTCTCGTTGGCCGAGAAGGTGTAGCTCGTATTCCACGAGAACTTGCCCCACGTGTTGCGGTAGTTGAGCGCGAGCTCGACACCCTGGTTGCGCACCGAACCGGTCTGCAGGTAGATCTTCGACCAGCCCGAAACAGGCAGCTGCGGGTCGAACGTCTGGTTGGCGGTCTTGGCGTTGTAGTAGGTCACGTCGAGTTCAAAGTGCTTGAGGAAGCGCATGTTCAGACCGACCTCGAACGACTTGGTGCGCTCGGGCTTCAGGTTCTCGATCGGGTACTGCGTCGTGTTGGCCCACTGCTGCAGGTTGCCCGTCCACTCGTAGCGCGGGTTGGCCAGGAAACGCTCGAAGGCCACACCGACCGATGCGTAGGAGCCGCGGATCTTGATGTAGGAGAGGTTCTCGGGCATGTTCGGGATGATCTGCGAGAGAACGACCGAAGCACCGACCGAAGGATAGAAGTACGACGAGGTGTTCGACCGGGGGCCTGCCAGCTGCGAAGGCCAGTCGTTACGGCCCGTCAGCGTCAGGAAGTAGGTGTTCTTGTAACCGACCTCGGCCGAGAGGAAGATCGACTGCGTCTGCTCGCGCCAGCCGTCCTGCATGCGCTCCGTGCGGCTGGGCGAGAGGTTCTGGATGGCAAAGAAGTTTGCCAGACCCACCTTCTCGTCACCGAAGGTATCGCCGCCGTCGGCAATCGGACCGCGCACCTTCATGGCGTCGGACTTCATGTCCGAGATCGAGGCACCGAGGTTGGCCTGCAGCGACCAGTCCTCACCGAAGGTCTTGTTGATGTTCACCAGCACGTCGCCGTAGGTCTGGCGGTCCTTCGTGCGGGTGATGCCGTAGAGACCGTTGTTCGAGTTCTCGGTCAGCTGCGTGTTGGTCGAAGCGTAAAACTTCTCGGTATAGTCGTTCACCGAGTTGTCGATGCGCAGACGGCCCGAAATGTTCAGCCAGTCGAGGATGTCATACGAGAGCTGTGCGCTGAGCATGTAGCGGTCCTTGTCGTTCTCGCGCAGGTTGCGGTAGTTGATCCAGTAGGGGTTCTGCATCGTCATGCCGGCATCGCCCACGGGCCAGTACTGCGTGTAGAGCTTGCGGGCGGCGTCGTAGCGCTCGTACATCTGGATGTCGCTCCAGTCGTTGCCGCGCGGGAAGAGGTAGGCGCCGACCAGCGGGTTGTTGTAGATACCCTGGTTGGTCATGTTGCGGTCCTCCTGCTTGATGTAGCTGGCGCTCACGTCGAGCGTCATCTTGTCCTTGAGGAACGAGGTCGTGTTGCGGAACGTGAAGTTGTAGCGGTCGTAGCTGTTGTTGGGCACGATACCGCGCGAGTTGACCGAAGCGGCCGAGAAGTAGGTCTGGTTCTTCTCCGTACCGGTCGAGAGCGACACGCTCTCCGTGCCGGTCACACCGACCTGGAAGTAGTCGTCATAGGGGTCGTAACCCTGGTAGTTGAACTTGTTCAGACGGGCGCCCCAGCTGCGCGTCAGGGAACCCTCGCTCGACGAGAGGTCGCCCGTGCCGTAGCGGGTCTGGAACTGCGGCATGACGAAGGGAACCGAAACCTCCGTGTTGCTCGATACGGTCACGCTCAACGTGCCGGCCTTACCCTTCTTCGTGGTGATGATGATGGCACCGTTGGCGGCATCCGAACCGTAAAGGGCGGCTGCGGCGGCACCGTTCAGCACCGACATCGACTCGATGTCCTCGGGGTTGATGTCGGCAATGGGCTCCGACGTACCCTGCGAGTTGAACTCCGTACCGGCGCTCGACGTGGCGGAGTACATCGGCACACCGTCGATCACGTAGAGGGCGTTCGACGACTGGAGGATGGACTTCTCACCACGCATAACCACCTTCGAGGCACCGCCGATACCCGACGACGAGGCGTTGATCGTCACACCGGCGACCTTGCCGCTGAGCGAGTTGATGAAGTTGACGTCCTTGTTGGCGAGGATGCTCTCCGAGTCGACCTGCTGGACGTTGTACGACAGGGCCTTCTCCGAACGCTTGATACCGAGGGCGGTCACCACGACGGCGTCGACATCGACAGCCGACTCCTTCAGCGTGACGTCGATGCGCGTGCGGCTGCCGACCGGAATCTCAAGCTCCTCGTAGCCCAGGTAGTTGACTACCAGCACGGCCGAGCCGGCGGGAGCGGGCACCTGCAGGGTGTAACGGCCGTCGATGTCGGTGCTCACGCCGATCGTCGTACCCTTGATGACGACGGAGGCGCCGATCACCGGGTTGTTCGACGAGTCGATGACCTGGCCTTCGACAACGACCGGACCGTCCGTTGCGGGAGCGGTGCGGTTGGAAATCACGATATGCTTGGCCTCGATCTTGAAATCGATGTTCCGCGAGGCGAAAAGCGTCGAGAGCACTTCGGGAACGGGCATCTGGTTCACGTCAAGGCTCACGTTCTGCTTGACGTCGACATCCTTGTTCAGGAACACATACTTGGTCTGCTGCTCCAACTCCCGCATGACCTGTTCAATAGGTACGTTTTTCAGGTTGATGGTTACCAGTTCCTGCGTCTGCGCGAGCGCCGAGAGGCTTCCTGCGCACAGCATCAGGGTTAGTGCGAATCGAAACAGTGTACAGATTCTGTGGAATACTGTTTTATTCATAAATACATAAAATTAAGGTAATAGGTTAGAAATTATCAGCGGCTTCATCATCTATTTTCCCGCGCGGCGTCCGACGTCGGCGGGTCACTTGCGCCGTTCAGAATACAGTTGGCATCATATCATAGGCAGAAACGGTTTTTACGTGTGGTATACTTTTTTATCGATCGGTTCGTATCAGCGGATCGTGATCGTATTGGTCGCCTCGTCCTTCGTGTAGCTGAAGTCGCAGGCCTGCTGCAGGAGGTGCAGGGCGAAATCGACCCCCTCCGAGATGCGGATCTTGCCGCTGGCATAGCCGATGGAGGGCAGCTGCGCGCGGTCGATCACGATATGCACGTCGTAGGCGTTCTCGAAGCGCTCCATGAGCTCCTCGAAGGCGACGTTGCGGATGTTGATGTATCCCTCGGTCCAGCAGAGCGCATCCAGGTCGGCGACGCGCGAGGGAACCAGGTGGCCGTTGATGAGGCGGACCATCTCGTTGGGATTCAGGACAACCTGCTCCTGACGGTTTCCGACGAGGTTCTTCGCGCGGATGCGCCCTTCGGCCAGCGTCGTCGTGAAGCGGCCGTTCTCCTCGTCGGCATAGACGTTGAACTTCGTACCGAGCACCTTGATCTCCGAAGCGAAGGTCTCCACGACAAACGGATGCTCCTCGTCGTGGGCCACGTCGAACAGCGCCTCGCCCGAGAGCTTCACATGCCGCTCGCCGCGGGCGAAGAGCAGCGGATACTCCATGCGCGACCCGCCGTTGAGCCAGACGAGCGTGCCGTCCTCGAGCGTGATCGACATGCGCTGGCCGGCCGGCACCTCGAGCACGTTGAGCCGGTCGGACATCTCGCGGTACATTCCGTCGCGGGCGATCATGCCGCCGGCATACCCCGCTCCGGCAATCAGCACCAGCGCCGCAGCCACGCGCACGGCCGCACGGGCGATCCGGCGCAGCGACCACACGCGGGTCGTCCGACGGGCCGACTCCTCATAGTGCATGCGCTGGAGCACACTGGCGTTGAACAGCATGTGCGCGGCATCGAATTCGCGCTGACGGGTGGGGTCCTCCGCAAGCCACGCTTCGATCTGCTCCACCTCCTCGGGAGCAGCCTCGTTATTGAAGTATCGGTACAGAGTCTCTTCTTTCATAGCATTAAATAGACGATCGAAGCGGACCCGTTTACAGCAAAAACGGATCTTTTTGATATAAAAAATATTTTAATAAATATACGAAATTATTTTAACAACTTATCTAACTGATAATTTGTATTTTACAGATAATTCGCCCCAGCCGGGAGGGAAAAGGCAATTAAAAAAATTTCACCGAAGGGAGCAATTCGCAAAAACGGGTGTTTGCAAATGAGCAAACAAACGATTACATTTGTTTAAAATTTTACCATGCCGGAGAAGTTGCCACATAAGAGAGTGCTCGGCGAAGAGGAGTTCGGACGTCTGTTCAACAAGTGCCGCATCCCCTTCACGACGGTGGCAAATTCCTACGTGCACGATGCCGCCGTCGCGGAGGATCTCGTGAACGACAGCTTCGTCCGGCTGTGGGAAAAGCGGAACGAAATCCTCACGGAGAACTTCGAGGCCTACCTCTTCCAGATCGTCATCCGCAAGTGCCTCGACTTTCTCCGCTCGGAGCAGACCCAGACGAAAATCCGCCAGGACATCCACCACGCAAACAGCCGGATGCTGATGCACGAGATCAACTCGCTCGAGAGCTGCGACCCGGGGCGTCTCTACGCCAGCGAGGTCGAGGCCCTCTTCCGCGAATGCATCGACCACATGCCGAGCATTACGCGCGAGGTGTTCCTTGCCAACCGTTTCCGCAACATGACCTATCAGGAGATCGCCGAGGAGCGCGGCATGTCCGTCCGGCAGGTCACCAGCGAGATGCAAACCGCCCTCCAACTGCTGCGCCGCACGCTGAAGGACTACCTGCCGCTGGCGCTGCTGCTCCTTCTCCCCCGCTAAGGCGCACGGCCGCGCGCTCCGTCAGAACGGATAGCCGATGGCCAGATGGAATCCCAGCCCGTCCTTGAAACTCTGAATGTTGTAATAGCCCCGCCTGTCGGGGTTCGGATAGGGCGTATGGATGCCGATGCCGAGGTCGGCGCGCAGTACCAGGTAGCTGATGTCGTAGCGCAGGCCGAAGCCCGTACCGAGGGCTATCTCATTCCAAAATCCCTTCCATTTGAGCTCGGCGCCCGGCCGCAGGGGATCGTTTTTCAGCAGCCAGATGTTGCCCGCATCGAGGAACAGCGCGCCGTGGAGGCGCCCCATGATGCCGAAGCGGAACTCGACGTTGGCCTCGAGCTTGAAGTCGCCCGTCTGATCCAGGTAGCCGTTGCGGTCGCCCGCGGGCGGGCGATAGCTGCCCGGACCGATAGACCGCACGGTGAAGGCGCGGATGCTGTTGGCGCCGCCGATGTAGAACTGCTCGCTGTAGGGCATCACCTCGGAGTTGCCGTAGGCATACCCCACCCCCACGAGAAAGCGCGTGGCCAACCAGTTGTCGCGGCGCCCGAGGCGCTGAAAGAACTTCACCTCGCTCACGTTGCGGACGAACTGCGAGAAGCGGTTGCCGAACAGATGCTGCGGCTGCCGCTCGCCGCACAGGCGCAGCACGCCCGCCAGCAGGTTGCCTGCGGCCGAAAAGCTGTTCTGCCAGTAGAAGCGGCGGCTGGCGGCCGCGCCGTAGCTCCGGTCGAAGGTATAGGTATACCCCACCGACGGGATGAACTGGTCGCGGAAGCTCAACGCGATGGCCGGATTGGCCTCGAGCGTCTGGTCGAACGACTCGGTCGTGTGCAGCAGCCGGTTGTAGACGAGTTTCAGGACCGTGAGGGTGTGGCTGCTCGACGGCGAGGTGCGGAAGTCGTAGCCGGCCGAGCCGCTGAAGGCGATCAGGCGGAAATAGTCGGGACGGTTCATCAGATTCAATCCCAGCTGGAACGAGGTTCGGCGCGGAGCGGGCAGGCGCCCCGACAGGCGACCGAAGGCCAGCAGGCGCGGCACGTCGAGCGTCGCGTTGAGCCCCAGCTCGTAGGAGTTGAGCCGCGAGGAGCGGCCGCCGGAGTTCTTATTGCCCGTCTGCCACTCGTAGGAGCCGTCGAGCGCGACGGAGAAGACCTCGCCGCCGCGGAAGAGGTTGTTGTCGGAGAGCTTCAGCGAGATGCCCGGTCCGAGAAAGCTGTTCGACTTGGAGGTCACGTCGGTTTCGAGCGAGACCGAGACCGGGTAGTCGAACTGCGCGTCGATGCGCACGTCGATCTCCCGGCCGCCGCGCAGCGAATCGAGCGGCGGCACGCTCATGCCCACCGAGCGGAAGACACCGAGCTTGCCCAGCTCGTTGAGCGTGCGGTTCTGCGCATCGACCGTGAAGAGCTCGCCCCGCCGGAGCGCCAGCGCCCGGGCCAGCACCCGCGGGCGGAGTTTCAGCGGCCGCTGGGCCACAACCTCGGCATCGCGCAGCCGCAGCGTGTCGGCCGGTCCGGGCTCGACGTTGCGCAGGGAGACGGTAATCCCGCCCACGCGGTAGGATTCGAGCGCCGCGGCGGGCACGTCGGGCTTGAGCACGAGCCGCAGATCGACACGCCGCGGCGCGAGGGTCGTGTCGGCGAGGTATTCGAGGTACTCGGGACGGAAGTAGTAGTAGCCGCGGTTGCGCAGCTGCGCGGCGATGCGGCTGCGCTCCTGCGTGAGCGTATCGAGGTTGTACTGCGCCCCGGGACGCAGCAGCGACGTTGCCTGCAGGCTGTCGAAGAGCGGGCGGAGCGTCCCCTCGGGCTGCGGATAGGCGATCCGCGAATAGGTGTAGGGCGGCGCGACGTGCAGCGTATAGTCCACGCGGGCCTTGCGGCCGTGCTTGCGGTAGCGGAGGCTGCATGCGGCCTGCGAGCCGAAATGGCCGTAGTTCTCGAGCGCCTGCACCGCCACGCGGGTCCGCAGCTCGGGCTGCACGGCCGACAGCAGCACGGGCTGCTTGGCCAGCCGCTTGTAGAACCAGTAGCGGAATCCCTTTTCGCGGGGCGTATAGCAGTAGTTGTAGGCCCACAGTCCGATCGGGAAGGGGGTGCGCAGGTAGGGGCTGTAGAGGGGGTTGTTCGGCGCCACGGACAAAGGCTCCCGGGCCGCGGACTCGGCCGCCGCGGAGAGCACGACGCCCGAATCCGCCTCGATGCGGATCCGGTGCACGCCCGTATAGAGGACCTCGCCCTCGCCCAGGCGGCGCGTCGTGGAGCAGGCGCCGAGCAGCAGCGCCGCAGCCAGCACAAGACAGCTAACGGGATGTCGCAGCGGATTCATTGTCTTTCTGTTGTTTTTCGAGCCGGCGTTTCGTCAGCCGGAAGAGGTCCGTAAAGCGGAGCAGCCGCTTGCGGATCACGAAACCGACGCCCGTCTCGGTGATCTCGCCCTCGAGGATGCTCTCGTAGCCCGTATGACGGAAGAGTTTGATGAACATGTTGTCGCGCTTGTCGAGCATGTACTCGAGCGAGACGTCGCCGATGATGTTCTCGCGCAGGTTCTGCGTCGGGTCGGCATCCGTGCTGAACGACCCGCCGATCACGGCCCGCACGCGGTTGCCGAAGAGGTTCTTCGACAGCCGGTAGGAGTAGTCCGTATGCTGGCCGCCGGGGTCGCTCTCTCCGTAGGAGTCGATGCCGAAGCTCAGGTCCACCCCCTTGAGGCTGTTCTGCGCCCAGCGGTTGAGCTCCTGCTGGAGGAAGGCGTTGAGCGGATTCCCGGTCGCAACCTTCGCCGTCGTGCCGGGTCCCGAGTAGGTGTTGTAGACGAGCAGCCCCATCGCCTGGTTGGCCCGCTGCTCGGCCGTCAGCGAGTTGAGCTCGTTCTGCATCGCCAGATCCTCCGGAGCCGCGAGGCCGAAGCTGATCTCGAGGTTGTCGAGCGAGTTGCGGATCGTGATCGAGATGTCGAAGTTCACGGCGCGCGACTGCTGCCCGTCCGTCGAGACGTTTGCCCGCACGCTCTCCACGGCCGTGATGTCGAACGACGGGTCGGCCACGTTGCCGATCCATTCGACATAGCTTCCGGGGCGTATTCGGAAGACCTTGCGCGCGATGATTGGCGGGTTGTAGCTCACCGTACCGCCCGAGAGCAGGTATTTGCCCGTCAGGCGCACGTCGCCCAGCGGGTTCATCGAGTAGGTCAGCCGGCCGCCGCCCTCGAGGTCGACACGGTTCTGCCCGTCGGCCGAGAGGTCGACACCGGCGCGCACATCGTCGCTGATGTCGACGTCGAGCTGCAGGTCCATGCCGCCGATGCGCACCGTGCGGGGCGCTTCGGCGGACGGCTCCTGCGTGTCGAGTTCGTCGAAGGAGACGAACGAGACGACCTGCTGCGGCCGTTCGCGCACGTCCATCGGCGCATCCTGCATCACGTAGGTGATGTCCGTGCCGCCGAGCAGGGCAACGCGGCCGCGCACCGACAGCTCGTCGACCGGGCCCCGCGCCGTGGCGTCCAGGTCGAGGTAGGCCGTGCCGTAGACCGCCGTGCGCTCCGTGCGGGCGACGTTCACAGCCTGGAAGTCGGCCGCGTGCAGCGCGATGTCGGCCGACGGCGCCGTCAGGTTCGACAGGTCGAACACGCCGTCGAGGGTGAGGGCGTGCTTGTTGGGCGCCGTGACGGCATAGCGGTCGAAGCGCACGCGGCTGTCGCGGATGCGGATCGTGTCGGACGAGAGGGCGAAGGAGGTGCCGATCATCGGTACGCGGAGCTTCGTGCCCGTGAAGTGCAACCCGCCGTCGATCTGCGGCGCCGTCGCCGTTCCCGTCGCGCGGAGCGAGCCGCCGAGCGAGCCCGACAGGCGCAGCAGGTCGGCCGGCAGGAAGGCGTTGGCCCGCTCGAGCGGGAAACTCGGGATCGTGAGGGCGAAGTCGAGCGGTTGGGGCTGCTGCGGCTCATAGCTGCCGCGGGCCGTCAGCACCTCCGCGCTGTCGAGCGTCAGGCGGAGCGCACCGCGGTAGCCGCGCCCACCGGCATAGGAGAGGCCGAGCCCTACGTCGCCGAAGCGCTGTCCGTCGTAGGAGAGGCCGGCCACCGAGACCTCACCCCCGACGGCGAGCGAATCGGCCCGGCGCTCGAGCTGAATGCCCGCCCCGAGCACGCCGTCCAGCGGCGGAGCCACGGGCAGCGCCTCCAGCATCGAGGCGATGCGCAGTCCGGCCATATCGAGCCGCAGGGCATCGGGAGCATCCGGCGTCTCCTGTACGGGGAGCGTGCGCAGGGCGAAGCGCTGCGCGCCGTGCGTGAGGTCAAGATCGGCCCGGAGCGTGCCGTCGAATCCGTAAATCACGTAGTTGTCGGGGTTCACCGACCAAAGGGCCGAGCCGAAGAGCGGCGCAGCGGGTCCCAGCGCGGCACGAACCAGCGAATCGGACCACACGACGTCCCAGCCGAAGCGCGTGACATCCGCCCCCGCTCGGTTTTGCAGGGAGAGATCGACCCGGCAGCTGTCCGCCACAAGGTGACCCGTGAGCGCGGCGCGCGCCGCCTGCTCCAGTCCGCCCGAGGTGTTGTCCAGCAACACGCCATAAGCCAGCTGCCGCCCCTCCTGTCGGAATCGAATCCCCGCCGTATCGAGCCGCAGCCCGCCCGACGCGAGGTTTGTCACCCCGGCCCGCACGAGCAGGGGCAGCGTATCGCCATGCACGGCCTCCGCACGCAGCGAGTCGAACGAGGCGCCGCGCATCTTCAGCAGGTTGTTCACGATGTTGTTGCGCCCGGCCGTCAGGTGCAGCCCGAATGCAGGAAGCGCTGCCCCCAGCCGCTCCATGTCAAGGTGCTGCGTGCGCAGCTGCCCCAGCAGCGTGTCAGCTCCGGCCGCGAATGCCGCCGTGAGCGAATCGAGCCCTCCGCGTGCGGCGAAGGCAAGCGACAAATCGCCCGAGTGCAGCGTGGCCCGCGTCGCCAGGCTGTCCGTGGAGAAGCTCGCAGCGGTCGGGCGGATGCGGTCCGTGCGGCCGTCGCTGCGGATTTCGATGCTGTCCAGCCCGATCCGCGCCGTAATGTTCCGCCCGGCGGCCGAAGCCTCGGCATCGAGCGTCAAGGCGCCGCCTAACGGTTCCTGCGTCACACCGAGCGCCGCCAGATCGACCTCCGCCACGCGGCCCGAGAGGGCGATCCGCTGTGCCTGCGCAGTCAGTTCACCCTCCAGCTGCAGCGCAAGCCGCAACGCTTCATTGTCGTCAAGCAAGCGCCCCGTGAGGCGGTGCTCCGCCAGGTCGGCTTCAAGTTCGAGCCCGCCCAGATCGCGCCCCTGCCAGACCACGCGACCGACCTGCGCCCGCAAGGCAGCCGAGGTCCGCGCCGCAAACGGATCGAACCCTTCGCCGCGGGCCGAGAGGAGCAGATCAAGCGCCCCGAGCGAGTCAGCCGGGAGAAAGGCCCCGAGCGGGAAGCTGTCGCAGCGCAGCAGGGCGTCGTAACGCTCCGCCCGGCCGTTGTAGCGCCCGTCGAGGAGCAGCCGCCCCTCCCCTGCCGTCAGCGTCGCCGTGCCATCGTAAGCCGCACCGTCGGCCCGGACCCGGGCCCGCAGGCCGACACCTCGGGGAATTGCCATGCGGCGGCGCAGCGCCGTGTCGGGCAGCAGCGCCAGCAGCGGATTCAGGTTGTCGAAATCACCCCGGAAGCGGAGGTCGGCCGCCAGACGCCGGGCATCGGTCAGGTTACGCACCGCACCGTCCGCCTCCACCGCAGCCAGCCCGGGCGACGAGACGCCCAGCGTCAGCCGCCCGATGTCGCCCAGCGTACCGTCCGCAGCCAGGTGCATGCGCACGTCGCGCCCCTTGAGTACGGCAAGCGGCAGCCCGGGACGCAACAGCAGCGCATCCCCGGGCGCGATCCGGGCCGCGAGATCCGCGGCAAGCGGCGCCGCCGGATCCGCCCGCAGCGCCCCCGCCCCGGCCGACAGATCGGCCCGCAGCGAGGAGTTTGCCGTGCGCAGGTTGAAGTCCGAGAGTGCAATGCCGGCCGAATCCATGCGGAAGCCGCCGTCCAACTGCTGCACGTCCACGCCGCACCGCTCGGCAAAGCGCATCCGCCGAATCAGCAGGGCGATCTCCGCGCCCCGGTTGCGAATCGAGTCAATCTCCAGATCGAGCCCCGACAGGGCGATGCACTCCGGGTCGAAGCCCGCCGCGGGAGTGTGGCCCAGCGTTCCGTATTCGACGCGGTTGTCCGCCAGCACGACACTTCCGACCAGCACGCTCCACGGCTGCGCCGCCGCGGCGGATTCAGGTTCTGCGCTGCGCTTCGCCGGATCGTGCCCCGAGCTCCCGGCCGTCGCATGCGCCGGGACCGGCTGCGAGGCGTCGGCCGCCGCGGGAGCTGTCCGGTAGGCATATTCGCCCCGTTCGAGCAGCAGGCTGCCGACCGCCACGTCGCGGTCGCCCAGCCGGACCACGCACCGCTCGACCATACCGCCCGGCAGGCGCACCGCCAGCTCCGTAACCGACGGCGCCGTCCGCATGCCGAAGGCGGTGTTGGCCACGACGAGCCGACCGACCGCCACCGTCCAGGCCGGCGACGTTGTGCTGTCCGTTTTCTCCGGGGTATCGGTAGCCTGCAGGTCGAGCGAGATGTCGGCACCGGAGAGCGACACCGTCCCGAGGTCAACCCTGTGCGCCGGAAGCCCGACGCGGCACTCCTCGAGCGAGAACCGCCCCGCCGCAAGGTGCAGCTCCATCCCGCCGAGCGAATCGGCATAGCGGGCCGCGAGGTCGCGCAACTCGAAGCGGTCGACGACCACCTCCCTCCGCAACAGGGGCCACAGCGCAGCATCGAGCGAGAGGCGCCCGCAGCGCAGCAGCGTATCCGCCCCGTCGCGCAGAAGCGTCCCCTCGACGGTCAGGCGCAGCGGGAACGACAGCCGCAGCCGTTCGACCGACAGCTCCATGCCGAGCGCCTGCGAAGCATACGCCGCAGCCTTCCGCCGGACAAGGTCCTGAACAGCCGGCACATAGAGCAGAGCCGGCAGCAACAGCACCGCGAGCAGGAGCACCGCCAGCGTGCGGAGCGTATGTTTCATGATTTTTTTCAACATCCGTCTTCCGGGAGTTTGCAACCTCCGCCCGAGTCCTCAAATTTCGTGCAAGGTACGAAATCCGCACGACTTCCGGGTGCCCGGCGCCGAAATAAATTCACCCGGTCCGACACACCGATCCCGGATAGCCACCCCGCGTCCGGGACGGCGGTCGTCCAAAAACAAAAACCCCGGCACAGCAAGGTGCCGGGGTTTTGCATGACAGCCCACGAATTCGTCCCGCACACGGCGGCAGTACCGCCTCCCCTTCCGAAAAACGCCCCTCATCCGTGAAGCCCATCCGCTTCGTTCCCGTTCATAAGGCAGAGCGGCCGGTGTTATTCGTCGGACGCGGTATCCACAAAATCAAGCAGCCGGAATTCGTCCCCGTCGTAACGATAGATCCATTGCGAATGGCTGTCATCCGGAAAGAGCAGAAGTACCGTCTTCCCGTTCTCTTCGTATGCCGAATCCGTATAAAACCGGAACCGCCGTTTCGCCCCGGACCGGTGAAAAATCCGCTCGTCAAGATAGGCTCCAGCCACAAAAAAAGGATGACCGCCGTACTCTATCACGCCGTAATAGTCCTCCGAAGCGGTTTCGGAGAGAGAGAGAAAAGGAGATCAAAGGCCTCAATCTGAATGGTAGAATCGGCCTGAAAGAAGATGGAAAATTTCGTGTCGGACCGATAGTAGTCCCGTGTGCGCTCCTCGGCAAGGACCGCGTCCAGTACCGGTAGGAGCTTTTTCTCTGCCACCGTAAGAAGATCGAGGTCATCGTAGCGTTCGACCTCGGAGATCTGGCAATATGCGCTGCACAGGGACAGGCAGAACAGTGCCGCAAACAAACATTTTTTCATAGCATCAGTTTTTTGGGACCAAGGAGAATCGAAAACGCTTCGCTTCGGGTGTCCGGACGCGCAATTTCCATCCCCTGTCGGCAACCCGATTTCCGCCCCATTCGCCGTTGGGACAGATGTGCCAGCATAGAAATCTCCTAAAGCCGGATTCTGTCTTTTACAACCTTCACAACCCTTACGACCTCATTGTTTCGGGGCCTGCCTGCGGGATATTTCAGCACCAGACTATCCCCTCTCTGCGCAACAGGCAATTTGTGCGTGGAATACTCGCCTCTTATCGTATCACCCTGATACTCGAACTCATAGCAGACAGTCATCTTGAAACGGTTACCCCTCAACGGCCAGGTCTTCGTTTCATGCACATACGCTCTGACATATTCGTATTCCGTTGGCCGACAACCCAATACCGGCAATAAAGATACGAAAAAAAGCAAAGCGACGATTTTGGGGATTTTATTCATATCCATAAACCTTGTGTTACACGCTACTACCGTATTTGAACCGCGTCCAGTCTCTCCGCCGAACCGATACCCGCGGGCAAATCTGCCGGAACAAAGCGACAATTTGCCACCGTCACTGCCATCGTCCATATTTTTTATCATATATGGCAAAAGACCGGTTATTGACAACGATGGAATCCGATCCCTGCATCTTTTCTATGCACATTCCGGTTTTGGCATAATGCAACAAAGGCTTGTTTGCGAGCAGCTGCAATATGCCCTCTCGGTCATCATACCGGTATGGATATTCGACCGGCAAAACCTTGCTGAACAAAAGAGGTTCCGCCAATCTGATATGGAGACGTTCGTCCTTTACATCGACGATTTTCCCCGTAAATTCAACCGCAGCAATCTCCCGCTTCGCCTCCTCGCAATGTTTTTTCATCGTTCGCATGTACCCGATACCGTAAGGCAGATAAAATACGGAATAAATCGTCAGCATACAAACAACAACGACAGCGCCTGCAATTACAATTAAACGTTTCATGGGATAAAAATCTATTGGTTGCCACCCTCCCTATTGTCATCGGCAACGCCCGCAGGCACGGTCAAACGGGTCATCCCGATGTTAATTGTTACAGATTATTTTATGTTTTCCATCAACTCCCGAATCAGGTATACCCACAAATCCGGATTGATGGGGCACGGAGCGGTTATCGATGGCAGGCAATATTCCCCATACCGGTTATCATACTCGTCCTTTATAACGAAATAGGAGGGAACTCCAGCCATACAGGTTGCATCGGGGAGATCCGTTATCGGCTCCGCAGCATATCGTGTAAGATCAAATGCCTCTTTCAGCATTTGCCGGTCCGTTTCCGCCCTTTTCAACTCTTTTCTTTGTTTTCGGGATATGTGTCTCTTTCGCTTCAGCTGATCGATGATTGAATCGTGGTCGATTTTTTTCATACCGACAACATGGCAGGCACTGTCGATTGATACGACATATTCATTGCAGGCACTGTCCGAATGAATGACAATATAGTAATGCTCGTTCTTGAGTGAGTATACCATTTTTCTTCCTGTAATGGTCCCAAACCCGGACAATACAATATCCGCTTTGGCTCGACTTTCATCCAGAGAACGGGATAATCCCGCAGTTTCCCCCTGTTGAGCGAAACAGCAGCTTGCCGCTACAAGAGCAAAACAAAGGATGATTATTCTTTTCATTGTAGGACTTGATTAGCCTTCAGATGTTATCATTTTGTCGCTCATACCCCTCCCGTATTTCCCATGCAGCAGGCATACAGCGAAAACGGATGATACCGCATACCAAATCTACTGAAAATAAGGCAATCATGCAAATCGCCGCAATCAAACCTGTCGGGCTCATAACAGTAGGACCTGTTTCAGCACCGAGGTTCGATTCTCATCACCTGTTCCGGATTCCGGACGACACGACGTTCAGTTCGTCTTCTTGGGAACCAACCAAACATCACACCCCCAAATGATCCCATAGCCTCCATATCTTGTCACATCATCCCTGTCACTACGCGACAGTTGTTTTGACCATTCCCGATATTTTCGGGAGCAGGCTTCATAAATACGGTTTTCCAATTCCGATACGGTCTCATTCTCGAACTGGGACTTCCATTCACCTGTATCCTCATAGTATATCGACTGCGAGCGGACGACGCTGGCTGCGTCAATCCGGGCGTCATCTCCGAATAGAACAGCTGCCATATAATATGCCTTTATCGTATCACGGATGCAATCTGCTTCTATCTCTACGGGTGGAAACTTTTGACCCCATGAAAGCGGTGCCAAAAGAGTGGGGTCTTTCTGTACAGACGAGACGGGATTCTCATTAACCGCCCCGGAATTCAGGCAATCGACCGCTCGATTCGTATTCCTGGGCACCAGCCGGACTCTACTATACATACTGGAAAACGCATTGTGACCATAAAATCTTTCCACACCAGACATATCACTATACGGTTGCCGTTTTAACCATACCAGAAACTTTCGGGTGCAGGTTTCATAAATACAGTTTTCTAATTCCGATCTGGGTTCATTATCATAATAAGATATATACTTCCATTCACCTGCGTCTTTCGCATCTCGATAATGTATAGAATGCGTGCGAAGTCTGCCGGCTTCATCAACCCGAATGTTCTCTCCGAATTTCTTGTCGAAGTAAATTCCTGCAGTATAAATAACATTTATCGTATCACAAATACAGTCTGCTTCGATCTCGATGCGAGTAGGCTTCTGATCCTCTAAAAGCGGGATCAAAAGAGGAGTTACCTCCTGTCCAGACACCTGCAACGTCCATCCCAATATGGACCCTAATAGCAAAATTCGTTTCATATGCTTTTATTTATTTTTTTTACCCGTCCAAAAGTCGAATAATATCGAGTGAGTCGGGTTTATCTTTATCAGAGGATATGTACTATATGTCCCGCTTTGATTCACTTGTGCCCCTGCTTTAAAATTACAAACAGCATCAACCATTGCTGTTTTCGAATAGCCATTCTCAACCAAATCGGTAAAAGATGTCTCCCAGGCAGCTGCCGCAGCAGAATCGTCAATGCCCAGACTGGTCATCGAAAAGAAATCTTCTCTTCCGCTTGATGCATAGTTCGAAGCAACCCCATATCCAAAAACATAAGCCTCGACCTCATTGAAAATTGTTTGGCCGCCTTGTCCATATTCATACTGCACACAATGCATCAATTCATGGGCCGTACCCTCAACAGTCCTAACGTCATGTGTAGCACCAAGCATTTGGGCAGATATTTCCTTCCCTCCATTTTCATGCGACCTAATTGTAGCTCCCGCACCTTCTATTGTCGGGGAGGGGCACCTTCTCTCCCGTTCGGGGCAACGAACTTGATGGGATTTCCCATGCAGCAGGCATACGGCGAAAACGGATAATACCCGTATGCCCAATCAACCGATCGGAAGAAAGTTCCGAACGGCATATACGACACACAGGATTTCGCCCAGAATCAGCAGGAAGATGAATGGCAGATAAACATACCACCTCTCCGGCCGGCGCTCCTTTTTGTTGATGACAAACAAAAGGATAAAGAAGACAACAGGCATGATGCATGATAAATCCAGAACATTGGACCGGAACATCACACCCGCAATAAGACAATAGACCGGGAACAGCAGAAATCCTGCCGCTGCAATATTTGCCAGGATCCATCCCAACAAGGGATACCGTGCAAGATTCGACAATCCGACAACGGCGCACAGCGCAAAAAACAGATCCTGTGCCGAGTATAGATACGATTTATAACCGACCAGACCCAAAACACCTTCCTGAAAATAGCGGTCAATCGGATCTGCCAGTATATACACACAGGACAGCACAATGACGCATCGGATAAAGATACATGTCTTCCTACCAGTCAGACACTGCATTTCGGTAGTCTTCCTCATTGTCGAAATGTCTATAATGAATATTTTGATCTTTATCAATGAAGTGATTTAAACTTTTCTTTTCCTTGCACATTTTCTCAATAGCATAACGGAAA
>LBJMR02800__coassemble_351_pt1 | contig 36638 bp, 30 predicted proteins | sample LBJMR02800__metabat2_low_PE_051 | metagenome-assembled genome bin LBJMR02800
TTCCGTTATGCTATTGAGAAAATGTGCAAGGAAAAGAAAAGTTTAAATCACTTCAATTTTTGAGAAAGACTAGCAACGGATTTAAACGGTATTTTTTCGCATCTTCGACAATAACACCATCAATAAGGATTATAAGTTCTGACAAGAAATCCTTAATGTACTTTGTTCCAACATTTGGATACTTATATTTTTTGAATATTGAGATTGTCGTATTTGGATTCCTTTTCAAGACTTTGTATAGTTCAGCCTTGAATGCAAAAGGAGCACACTCTAGTCCACTTATTGAATCAATAATATCCACAAATCCATAATAGAAAACCTGCACAATACAAAAATGAATATGCCATCCTTTGTCTTGAATTATTTGGAGTATTTTTCTAAAATTGTCCTTGCGCAATATTTCAATAAAAGTTCCTTTTAAATCCTTTGTTGATTTTATTTCTTTTTCTAAGTTTTTACCTAATGCCGTTTTCAACTCTTCCAAAGAAATAATATCATCTGCCTGAACACCACCCAGCACAAATACAGTATCTGAATCTGCATTGAGCTTGCCATCTTTAATAATCAAGTGTTTTATGTTACCTGATTCATCGTAGTATAAAGTTTCCTCTTTATCAATATACATCTCATCTATGCCTTGAGCTTTCATCATCATTCTGATGCTATTACTAACCTCTGTATAATCCATGATTAAATATTTGAGCTTTTGTTTATATTTATACAATCGCTATGTTCGCATAGAAAATCCAAAGGATCAATCTCTGCAGTTTCCTTCATTCTTTCTTCAATAAAATCATTTGTAGCAGGTGCTATATTAATCTTAATATTCTGGAATATTGGGAGCGATTTTATCTTATCTTGATACTTCACGAACTTATCATTTCGCGGTGTAAGAGCAAAGCATAATGCACTTGCAAACACATCTGCTAACTGTATTCCGAACTCTTCATGAGACTTTGCGATTTTTATATTGCCGACAGGCAGAGGATATACGTGCGTTCCTTTACCATACCCAACAACAGTTTCTGGTACTTCCATATCTCTAAGACTTTCCATAAACTCTATGTTTGCAAAGAAAGGTTCCGAGGAATCAAAAAGAACATTCTCTTTTTCCTTAGTTCTTTTATACCATTCTTGAATTGATTCGGAAAATAATGGTATTGTTAAATCAATATAGAATTTCTTATTGCTTAAGGCATTTTTAATATATATAATTGTAGGAGGTATCTCTGACAACATCTCGAAGAACTCTTCTCTTGTATCAACATCATATCTCAACTTATCTGTGGTCCTATAAAAGTTCGCAATGGATTCTACTGACGGGTTTCTAACCATTCCAACAAAATTATTCTCAAATTCAGCTACCAAATCCTTATTAGGATGCAATATAGCAAAACAATACAAGCCATTAGCCAAAATCAGATTCTTTGCTCCTTCATATAGATTTATACCATTGATGTGGTACATTGTTTCTACTAGAATATTCACAATATTGGCATAGATACAGTATCGTTTGTCGGCAAACGATAGAAGTATGTGATAATTGTCCATCAGAGGGTGATTAAATATCTTATCCAGCATTTTCTGACCTTGATAACTTTTATACATACTTTTGAAATGAAGTTCTTTTCCCCATTCACAATAACCAATGTCTTTTTTTATTTGAGCAATTTCTTCATCTGTAATCCTAATAGAAGCCAATGAAAAATATGGTTGTTTACTATTTACCAAATCAGGTCCAGTATATCCAGATTCATCAAAATACAACATACAAAAACAATTTTATCATTAGGTGGTTATAATTATCTTTTCATGTCTTTTTATGAAAAACGTCTAACATATTCCATAATAAGCTGAATTAAATAGTATAAAGTTAGCAAAATACTGAATATTTTATCTCTATATGTTTTGTCACCATATATTACACATTTACGAAAAACAAGGCTATTTCTTATCAAGAATAATCATTTATAGCATTCAAACGCATATTACTATACTAATTAGTCAACAATTCAACACCATCTTAAGTTATCTCACAGTTATATTCCGATGATGTTTTCCATCATCAGAACACCAATTGCCTTTGCCTGCAAACAATTAAAAAGAACAATTAAAAACAAATACACATGGCAAATGAACAAATTACTTTTGATAAGCTGCCGCAGGCGGTAGGTTACCTCACGGAACAGGTGGAACAAATCCGTCAGATGGTAGCGGCATTGCTACCGCAGACCTCTTCCGACAAGCATCGTCTCATTGAAATTGACGAAGCCTGTAAAATTACGCGAAAGGCAAAGCTTACCATTTACACGCTTACGCATAAAGGACTTATTCCGACTTACAAACGAGGTAAAAAAACTCTACTTCTATGAAGATGAATTACTGCAATGGATTGAGTCCGGACGCAAGCAGATGCAGGCCATGTCTCTTCAGGAACAGGCTGCGGAGATAGTATATGGAGCGAACGCAAACCTAAGGGTGGCTATAACTATGGAAACCTCCAAATTAACAGCAGAAGGTATTATCAGCAAGGCTGTGCGTATCGGAGCCAAGATGTCCGGCAGTGAGTTCCCAATAGAAATCTTTCCTATCAGGATTCAGCGTATCATCAGCAGTTTGCACGATTGTCAGGACTATCCCGTGGATTATGTTGCTGCGGCTATCCTTGCGGTCATTACTGTTGGGATTGGCAACTCCCATCTGGTGCAGGTGAAGTGCAACTGGGTGGAAAGTCCCATTCTGTACATGGCACTGATTGGACGACCCGGTGCCAACAAAAGCCATCCGCTGAGTTTTGCTTACCAGCCGTTTATTGAACTCGGCTATTGTCAGAATCAGGAGTATCAGAAGCAGTATGCCGTGTATGAACGCACTATATCCATGAGCAAAAAGGAACGCCTGGGAGCCGGTCTGGATGAGTTTCCGCAGGCCTCCGTCCGCAGACGCTTTCTTGTTTCGGAAAATCTATCGCTCATGCAGGCGAGCACACTTATCTGGATTTAATATATAAAGCCAATAATCCTTCCCTAAAATCTTCAAGGCACGACAAGAAATGTATTACAGTCTTAAAGATAACATCAGAGAAGATTCAACACATTTTTACAGAAAAGTAATAGCTTCTTTCTCTACCAGAACTAGTTCTTATCCACATGTTGCCGCATGTGGATATATGCGGCTTGAATAGCCACAAAGAAAGACAGCTATCTATCGAGCCACTTCCCATAGACATAGATATTCCGTTCAAGATAAAACGTGTGCAGGTCATATGAGATGATCCACATACATAACGAGCGGTCACCTCGAAGACTGAATGTAAAATCACGGAAAACAGCTTTCGGGAAGCGGACATTCTGCGTGTAGAAGCGGCCCATGTAACCCGTAGGCGTCGCTTCACACAAGTAGACACTAAAAGTACTGAACAACCAGCGGAGAATCCTCCGCCGGTTCTCGGGATATAGACTCTCGACATAAAAGCGATGGTAGTAAATCATCTCCTGCTGCTGTCAACGTAAACGATACCTCCGAGCAAAATAGGCAACAACTCCCGGAATGTGCTTTTTGTAATAGGGCTGATTCTCCCGGCACCACGTGGCGAGTTCCTGCTTCGTGGTAAAGGGTCGGCGCCAGCTGCGTCCCGACATAATACGATCCAACTCGGGAGCCAAGCGCTCGACAAAGTCACCAACGGTCCAGCCTTCCCAGATGTGTTTCTGAAGGTCAATCATACCAAATCCATTTTAAGGTTTAACATATGGTTCATGGACCGGCTCCATTCAGAAAAGAAGTTGCCGGCCACGGACCGATACACAGCGGCGGGACCAACCGGAGGCCCTTTTCGGACGATACAGCCCCGATGGGTGGAGATCGTCCGAAAAAGGACTTCAAGGTGCAGGCACGCCGCTATCTTGGCCCGAGGTCGGCACTTGTGGAATAACTTTCTACCCCACTGTCAAACTCTTTGATCATCCGGTCCGACCACAATACGGGGAGTACGCCGCAGTGCATTCTGCAGATTGCGCTGGTTGATCCGGTAAACGAGCGTCAGCAGATCATAGGCACTGTACAGGAATTGCCGCCGATAGATCTTGGGGCGGATCAGCCGTTTCTGACGATAACGGGTCAGCGTTTCGGGGTGAATACCGAGGACTTCACAAGCCGCATCGGCCGTCAGGAATAACGGCTCGTCGCTTTGGCTGCACAGGTATTCAAAAAGCAGCAAGCCCTTGCTCAAAAGAAAGTTCGTCTTGATGAGACGTTCGAGCTGTTCGGAGGGCACAAGCCGATAGATGCGGGGATTTTGTTTATTTTCCATGGGTAACTGATTTATTGATTCAACGATTCGAGTTTTCCGCGGCGGCGCATCTTGCGGATAAACTCCTGCACCTCGGAGAGCAGGTACATGCGCCGGGCTCCGATGTTGAAGCCGACGAGCAGCCCCTGTTCGCGGAAGCGGCGCACCTGGCGTTCGCTCTGGCGGAGCAACTGGCAGACCTCCGCAAAATCGAGGATCGGATCGCCTTCGAGCTGGCTCCGATGATCCTTCATGAAGTGTACGATCTCGAGGATCTCTTCGACCGTCCGCAGAATTCGGGACAGGTCATCCGTGTGTTGATTTTCCATCTTTGTCGGGTTTGGTTTCCACGGCAAAAATGGGATAACCCCGGAACTCGTTTATCAGTGTTTGAATCAATTATATGTTTTTCCAGATACGAAACCCGGACAACGCTTGCCTCCGGCAGTCCATCAGAGAGCAGAGCCAAAACCTCTATAATTTGCCGGTATCGGCAAAAATCGTTATATTTGGGGTCGGAAATCGGCCGTTTCACTTGCCGATACGACGTTCGGTTATGGAGTACATTTCAGTCGCGGCATTCGCCGCAAAGCACGGCATCGCGGAGCGCACGGCCCGCAACTACTGCGCCTCGGGAAAGATCGAGAGGGCATTTCTTACGGGCAAGACCTGGAATATTCCGGCGGATGCCGCATTGCCCCCTCGCAAGCCGCGAGCCGGGCATATCATGCCGCTGCTGGAGGTACTGCGTGAGCAGAAAGCGATGCGTCTCAAGGGCGGCATCTACCACCGCACGCAGATCGACCTTACCTACAACTCAAATCACATCGAGGGCAGCCGGCTGACCCACGACCAGACCCGCCACATCTTCGAGACTGACACGGTAGGCGTCGAAGGCGAGACGCTGCGTGTGGACGATATTCTCGAAACAACGAACCACTTCCGCTGCATCGACACGATCATCGACCGGGCCACGGAGCCGCTCACCGAAGCCTTCATCAAGGAACTGCACGCACAACTCAAGTCCGGTACATCGGACAGCCGCAAGGAGTGGTTCGCCGTGGGCGACTACAAGCATCTGCCCAACGAGGTCGGCGGCATGGAGACCACGCCTCCCGAAGAGGTACACCGCGAGATGAAGCGACTCCTGGCGGAGTACAACGTCCGGCGGCACAAGACACTCGACGATATCCTCGACCTGCACCAGCGTTTCGAGTGCATCCACCCGTTTCAGGACGGCAACGGCCGTGTCGGACGCCTTGTGATGTTCAAGGAGTGTATGGCGGCCGGCATCGTCCCCTTCATCATTACCGACGACCTCAAGATGTTCTACTACCGCGGTCTGCAACAGTGGCCCGCCATACGCGAATATCTGCGCGATACCTGCCTCACAGCGCAAGACAACTACAAGGCGTTGCTCGACTACTTCCGAATCCCCTACTGAACCGCCGGATCACCTTCCGGGGATATTACAGGGACTGGAAATATCGGATTGGGCACCCGGTTCAAATGTTACAACTAAAATATTGATTTATTGACATTTAGACACATCATAACACCCACAAAAACGATAAAAAAATCCACAGGTTCGTTTCCAATTCGGTTGCAAAATCCGGGACATTTTCGTAACTTTGTAACAACCAAGTGAATACAAGGGAAAACAGCGAAAAAAGGTTGTGGCCTATTCGGTGTATCTAAAAATTTTTACAATCTTAACACGTTGACATATTGGTGATTACGATATGGGTTCAGTTATCGTATTCTCCACCAAGACAAGGCCGCGAAGAGGCCGGGAACCTGTAAACCACGAGTTTACAGGTTTTTTTGCATTTTTGGCGGGCCGTCTGCCACCGGAATGGCCGGGCGTGATTCCGGGCCAAGCCCGGTTCAGCTCAGGTACTTGTTTTCATGACGGGAGACGTTTCGGATCACGGACTGTGGCCATCTCCGCATTCAGGGTGCTGCGTTCGGGGCTTCTGATCCGCTGATCCGCCTGCCGGATCCTCCGAATCCGGCGCCCCACGGCAGGGGCCGGGCAGGATTTCCTGCCCGGCCCCTGTTTTTGCCGCCTTACGACAAAAATGGCCATAACTACACCTCCCATAAATAAGTCTGCATACCCTTATCAGGTATGCAGACCCAAAAAACATTAGTCTATGGGAAACAGTATCACTTATTGAGCGTTCAAAACATCAGCATACGTGAAAGTGAGACCTGTCGAAATGAAATCCCAATCTTGAGGTCGATCACCTCCATCACATACTACAGACTGACCGTACATGGCACTCGCCATCGTAATAAATACGTTAGTCGAATTAACATCCGAGGTGCGACGAAGATTAAAGCACATTAAAGCTCCGTACCCCTCATTTTTAGCTCGTAACGCATTATTATAAATTGTACTTAAATAAGTATTGTAGTTATAGCCAAGATTCAACGACATCGGTGACCAACGAGATTTATCCACAAGACCACTCGAGATAAAGCTTGTACCGAAGAAGCCATGATAAGCATAATCAATCATAGCCAAAGCTTCGGCATCAAGAGTATCCGTATTTCCTCAATCAAAAACTGTAATGATCTTATTTGGGAGCAAATTGCGTACTTTCTTAATAATCTGACTGTATGACGTATTGTTTGTGCTTGTATATCCAGCATACTCATCATCAAAACCGACGCCATCGAGATTATATCGATTTACGACATAGGCAACAATCTGGGCAAACTGCGTAGTTTGAGTATCATTCATATTAGCAACGCCCATATCCTGCCAGTTCCCAAGAACCGTTAACAGCACTTTAATTCCCTTGTCCTGCAAAGGTTTCACATATTTATGATAACCCGTAGTAGTAGGGGCGTTAGGATCAGGTTCCAGAACTCGAGTCATCTTATCATTGAGTTTCAGAGTCGGCTGCGTGACTCCATTGACGACTGTTTTCTCAATATTTGAAGCAAACAATTCAACTATGCCGACAAACGGAGTTCCGTCCGTCAGCTCATAATCCCCGGCGTTCAGCGGATTAACATCGTTTGTTTCAACATACATTGCAACAACCGGTGTATCTCCGTATGCTCGTGTTTGAGGTTCATTCATTGTCGAATCAACCGGTTCTTCTGCCTTTTGGCAGGAAAACATCATCATGGTACCTATTGCAAAAGAAGCCAAAAGTTTTAAAGTCGTTTTCATAATTGTGTAGTTGTTAGTAATTCATAAACGATCGGTTAACCAAGAATGATATTACCTTGTTTCCCATAGACTATTACAAACTCTTAATCACCAATCTTTCAACCATTTTCCATAGACGTTTTTGCCATCAATCTGGCCTAATCGCCCTACATCAAATGTATACATATTACCCAGCGTTTCCATAGGAGGAAGACCAGGAATACCCAAATCAAAGAACGACAATATGCCATCATCAGCAAAACATACATATGGTCGGCCCAAATCCAAACTGCCTTCGTAGGCATTCTGCAATACAGTCATTAAATCCTGTGTCACTAAAATCTGACTTTGCTTGTAACCGGCATTTCTCCAATTAAAGATATGTGTCATATCTTTCAGGTCCGAGGTGCCCTTATACCACGGAATATTAATACAGCCGTATTTTGCCGCATCAAGCCCCGCAATAGGTTTTCGCTCATGCTGTGAAACATATTGCGCTCCCTGATGCCATGGATCCACAATTTGCACCTGCTCTTCTTCGCTATTGTACCCCGACCAGGCATAATCAAGATATTCGCCGACCGCAATTCCGCCCATAGCCTCCGTATCCCAAAAATAGGCTGTTGGATCTTCATAATCCGTCAGAGTTATCAGTTTGTCCGAGCCGATTGTTTCTCTTAATGTCTTAATCAATTTTGGATAAGAAGTCGTGTTCACAGGGGCCATTCCTTCTTTACCGTAGCCTGAGTTACGGTCCCAAAAGTTGATCCCGTCGAGATCGAATATTTCAAGCACAGCCTTAATTTGCGCTACAAAGTCGACGATCTGTTCATCCGAAAGATTGCAAAATCCGAGACCGGTTCCACCACCTTCAATGCAAAGACATACTTTTCTGCCCTTATCTTGCAACGGGCTAATATATGTAGACTTATGATCGAGGACATAACGTGCATCACTACCGAGCTCAAGCATTGCCCGTCCTGTGCTCTCATCGTATTTAAGTGTTACAGGACGTAAATTGACGATATTACCAACTGTTCGATACCATACATCCTGATACGTGGATTGACTGGTTTTTCTTATGAAATAATCATCCACCAACCGAGGATCATATTCACTCGTATTGATATAACAAACCAAAAAAACTTGGTCTGTATTCAATTCTTGTCCTTCCTCATTAAGAGACCGAGCGCGGATGGATACTTTATAATTCAGGGTTTGAAATACATTTTCAATTCCGGGTTCTACAGCTCTCCCTTCTGAAGTAATAGCTAAAGGAAGTATATAATCCCCGGGAGCCAATCCTTCTGACAGAATTTTTACAAGCACTTTATTTGACAGTCTGGCATTTTGATCGATTTGGAGCATTTGCCCATTCGGAAATTCATAATTTTCTTCCGGCAGCATGATACAATCGGAAGCATCGGGGCATTCACCGATCGTTACATTGAATCTTAAATTTTCGGAAGCTCCATTTGTAATCTGATAATATATATAATCAGAAACAAAGCTCGGTCCTTCAGACATATAAACATAGATATCGTCTTGAGTACCCCTATCGCTCCGCAACATGCCGTAGGTCGATTCGATGGCCTCCTTGTCGGGCAGCTTGCCGCCTTCGCGCTCCACAGGATCGGTACTGCAGGCCGCAAAGCCTGCAAATACCGCTGTGCAAAGGAGCGTCACCCACCCTTGTCTCAAAATATTCCTCGTTTTCATAATTATTCGTTCGTTTCGTTGATTTTCGGAATCTCGATGCCCGCAGGCCACGTGATGTCACTCTCGGCCACACCGTCGTTGCCGTACATCGAGTAGTCACGGACGGTATTGCCCGCCCCCTCGTTGAACTTCCAGTAGCCCAGCAGCGTCGGGTCGTCGGCCGGATTCTCGACGTTGTACATGTTCTCCCAGATCTGCTCGGGAGTCCGTGCCACGGACCACACGCGCGCCTCGGCGATCTTGCCATTCAGCGGGCGCTTCTCGTCGTAGGACTTGCCGATGAAGAACTGGTAGGCATCGACGAAGCCGCCGTATTTCTTCTCGTTGTCCTCGGTCGGATTGTTCAGGTAGTAGTCGTAAAGCGCACGCATGGCCAGGTTGATGCGGTTGTCCTCGCTCTGCGTAGCGATGCCCACGCCGCTCTCCTCGCTCTGGAGCTGCCCGTCGACATAGATGCGCACGGTTCGGGCCGCCTGGTCATAGGTGCAGGCAACATGGTACCAGCGCCCGGCCTCGAGGTTCTTCGTGGCATCCTTGCCCGGGAACTTGCCGAACTGCGAGCCGCTGCCCGAGCCGTCGAACTGCAACTGCTGCCGCTCGAAGTTCGTGTCGCCGATGCGCAGCAGCAGGTACTGCTCCACACCCAGCACCGAGGAGATGTTCACCGGCAGCCCCTCGGCATCCGTCGTGGCGAACTCGTCGATGTAGATCAGCGCCTCGTAGGTCATGGCCGTCAGGCCGTTCCACGCGCTGCTGTTCGTGCCGTACTTGTCCAGGGTCGGGAAGTTGATCCAGTTGCCCTCGCCGAGCTGCGCCGCCACGGTGATCGCCGACGAGCGCTTGACGACGTAGTAGGCCACGTCGGAGCCCCGCAGCACATCCATCGACGCACCGCTGATGCGCACCGGAACGAGGAAGGTCTCGTCGAGCGGCAGAGCGCCCGTCTGCTCCTCGCCCTCACCCATGAGCCCGCGCAGCTGCAGCGTCACGACATCCGAGACGGTGCGTCCGGCGGCGATCGTCGTCTCCGGGGCGGAGAGGGTGTAGTATTTCTCGTCGAGCATCGGCCATGCGGTGCCGTAGCGGGCGTTGTAGGCCGCCACGAGCGACGGATCGACCGCCAGCGAGACCTGCACGTCCTGCGCGGCCGGATAGGTCAGCGCCGCCTGCAGCGTGCAGTCGTAGGTCTCGCGGTTGTTGCTGAAGGTGGCCAGCTGCACGGGGCTCGTCTGCGAGACGTTCAGATAGACCACGTTGCCGAACTTGTGGTCGTCGGCATCGTACCGCTCGCAGGCCGTCAGCGCCCCGAGCAGCACGAAAAAGGTTATGAGGTATCGTTTCATGGCACTCTATTTTGAGGGGTTCAACGTCTGGATCGCCTCGCGGATCGTGCTGTAGTTCCGGTCGGCGTGGTAGTAGTCCCCGGCGATGTTGTAGGCCGCAAAGCCCGCCAGCGGGCCGAACTCCACGACGCAGCGCGCCATCAGCTCCACGGCGGCATACTCCGTGCGGTCGGCGTCCTGCAGCGGCGCGTCGATCTCGGCGGCCAGCAGCAGCCGGTTCGCCGGAATGCCCGCATAGCCCGTGGCATTGAGGACCTGCAGCCGTACGTCGGTGGTGTTTTCGGCCTTTTCGGTATCGAGGACCACGTAGTCGAGTTTTTCGCGGTCGGCGGCAGCCACCGAGAGCGGGTTGCCCTCATAGACCAGCAGCTGGCCCTCCGTTTTAGCCGCCGAGAGCGTCGAGACGATCGAGGCCGTTGCCGCGGCGTCGAGCGGGTCGGCGGTGAACGAATAGCCGTCCAGACCGTGCGCCGCGACGGCGGCAATCACACCGTCGAGGTACGATGCGAGGGCCGCGGCGTCGGCAAACTCCGCCTTGCGGGCCGCATAGTCCACCTGGTAGAGGACTTTCGTCCCCTTTTCGTGCATCGCAGCCATGTCCTCGGCGTCATAGGCCGAGAAGTTGTCGGCGTTGGTCAGTGTCACGATGTCGAGCGAATCGGGCAGGCAGCGCATGAAGTCCTGCTCGCTCGCGGCCTGCGCGGGCGAATTGTGGAGCCGCGCATACGACAGGTAGTGCTCCGACTGCTTGTAGGCCCGCAGCGCCGCCGTATAGTCGGCCCACAGCGCCGGGTCCTGCTCCCACGGTTTGTAGACCGTGTTTTCTATGGCCTCCGTCTCGGTCCAGTCGCTGCACGAGGCCCCGAGCAGCAACACCACGAGCGGGAGGATCATCCGGTATGTTCTTGTCTGTTTCATGTTGGTCAGTTGTTATAGGGTTTGCAGTCCCACCATACGCGCGTACCCATCTGGTCGCCCGTGCGGTTGCCGTTCGTCTGCTCGGCATCGAGCTGCTGGATCGCCGCCTGCAGGTTCGCATTGTTCTGCTGATACTCCTCCACGGGATAGGGAAGCCGTCGGGCCCCCTGCGCCACATCGACCCCGCCGCCCGACTTGTCGGCCACGACCGGCATCAGCCGCGGGTAGCCCGTGCGGCGGTGCTCGGACCACGCCTCCACGCCCAGCGGGAAGATAGCGATCCACTTCTGCGTGATGATGCGCTCGAGGTTTTCCTCGAAGTTGTCAGCTCCGGGCGCCCACGCGATTGTGATCGTGCTCTGCGCCGCGGCGCTGTACATGCCCAGCGGATCGGTATAGGCGGCCGGACGGCTCGCGGCATCGGCCACATAGGCGTCGGCGCCGCTCGCGCCCCGCTCCTCGAACGAGAGGCGGATGGCCTCCTCGTAGAGCTCGCGGGCCGTCTCCTCCGACCCCCAGCGCAGCTCGTATTCGGCACGCAGGAACGTCGCCTCCGCGGCGTTGAACCACAGGTAGGGGGTCGTCGACTCGACGATCAGGTTGGAATACTTGGTCATGGCCGTCGCCTTGCCCGCCACGTCGATACCGATGCGGATGCCGACGTAGTTGCCCACGTCGTTCGGCAGGAACATCTTCTCGACGCGCGGATCGTTGTAGCCGGTCATGTAGCAGAGGATGTCGGCGCCGACGCGGTGGTCGCCCCAGTCGTTGTAGATGAGCGTCGTGCGGTTCTCCGCGGCGTGCATCGCCGCGTTGTCGGCATTGGCCGTGATGACGCCCCCGGCAATCGCCTCCGAGGCCTTCGTCCGCGCCAGGTCGGGTTTCACCTCCGTCAGGCGCATGGCCATGCGCAGCTTGAGCGAGTTGGCATATTTCAACCATTGCGCGATGTTGCCGTAGTAGACCCCGTCGTAACGGCTCCACGCATCGGACGAGAGGGTCGTGTTGCGGCCCAGCGTCTCGATCGCCTCGTCCAGCTCCTCGAACATCTTCGTGTAGACCGCCTCCTGTGAATCGTAGGCGACGTAGACCGACTCGTTGTTTTCAAGCTCCGAGTAGGGAATCGGCCCGTAGGAGTCCGTCACGCGCTGCATGATCGCCACGCGCAGCAGCCGCGCAAAGGCGACGGCCACCTCGTCGTCCGTACCGCCGACGATCCCCTTGTAGGGGGTGTAGGTTTCGGTGATGACGTTCGCAAAGGGCCACTTGCGCCAGTCGGCCGAGGGGTTGTAGGTCTCGAACTTCGTCTGCCACGTGTCGACCGTCGCGCCGATATAGCCCGCGAACGGCCCGCCCGTAAGCGACTCGTTGAACTGGTACATGTGCTCCTGGACGGGAATCACCAGGCTTTGCAGCGTGCGGACCTTCGTGCCCGTCTTGTAGTTCAGGGCCTCCATCTGCTCCTCGGTCACCTGGTTCGGGTTGCGGTTGATATCCTCGAAATCACCCGTACAGGCCGTCAGGACCAGCAGGGCGGCCGCCATGAGCCGTCGGCCCGTCTTTGTCGTTATCTTTTTCATGCCCGTAGTCGTTTAGAATTGGAATTTGACACTGAAGCCGAGGCTCCTGAGCGACGGCATCATGAAGTAGTCGATGCCCTGGTAGTTCAGCCCCGTCGAGGCGACGGCCTCGGGATCGAACGGCGCCTTGCAGTAGATCATCCAGAGGTTGCGCCCGACGAACGAGACGGTCATCCGCATCTTGTCGCGGAACCACTTCGCGGGGAGCGTGTAGCCCAGCGAGAGCTCCTGCAGGCGGAAGTTCGTCGCCGAATAGGTGTAGTACTGCGGCAGACCCGACTGCGAGCCGATCGCCTGGTACCACTTCTGCGCGTCGACCATCTCGCGGCCGTTGATCAGAACGCCTCCGGCGTCGCGCGCCGCGGCCGAAGCCTCCGAAACGCCGTACAGGTCGAGGTTGGCCTGTGTGGCCGAGTAGCAGATGCCGCCGATGCGGGCCGTGAAGAGCAGGCCGAGATTCACGCCCTTCCATGAGAAGTCGTTGCGCCACGCGAGGTTGTGGTCCGGGAAGACCGAACCGAGGTAGATGTCGTCTCCCTCGTCCGTCAGCAGCAGGTTGCCGCTCTTGTCCACCTCGACGTAGCCGTTGTCGTTGAAGCGCAGGTCCGACGTCGTGTAGAGGTCACCCAGCGTGCCGCCCTCCTTGAGGATGTACTTCGCCTTGCCCAGGCCCTTGATGTCGAGTTTCTCGAGATTCAGCGGCTCGCCCGTGATGGGGTTCACGGCATTGGCCGCCAGTTCGATGATCTCGTTGCGGTTCCACGCATAGGTGAAATTCGTCGCCCAGCGGAAACTTCCCCACCGGTTGTCATATCCCACCGAGAGCTCGACGCCCGTATTGCGGACGTGGCCCGTCTGCAGGTAGATCGTCGTATAGGAGGACGAGGGAGGCAGCGAGGGGTCGAACGTCTGGTTCTTCGTGTCGGCCTGGTACCACGATGCCGAGAGGCTCAGGTGGCGCCACAGCCGGGCGTCAATACCCACTTCGTAGGTGGTCGTGCGCTCGGGCTTCAGATCCCCGATCGGATAGTGCGTCTTGTCCTTCCAGACGCGGTTCGTGGCGTCGTACTCGTAGGTCGGGACGGTCAGGTAGCGCGGGAAGGGCATACCCACCGAGGCGATCGAGCCGCGGAGCTTCAGGTAGCTCAACGCTCCGCCCAGGTCCCAGAGCGAGGTGGGCACCCACGACAGGCCCACCGACGGATAGAAGAACGACGAGGAGGAGGAGCCGGCGATCTGCGAGGCCCAGTCGTTGCGGCCCGTCACCGTAAGGTAGAGCATCTGCTTCCACCCTACCTCGACCGAGGCGAAGAGGGACTGCGTCTGGTCGTGCCAGCCGGTCTTCTCGGCCCGCTTCTTCGTGTCGTCCAGATCGAAGACGTTGAAGACGTTCGGAAGGCCGTTCTCCTGGATCGGACCGCGGTACGAGAGCTCGTCGCTCTTGACGTTGTTGATCGAGGCGCCGAGGTTGGCCTGCAGCGACCAGTCGTCGCCGAACGTCTTGTTGATGTTGGCCATCACGTCGGCATAGGTCTGCGAATCATAGGTCCGCGCCTCGGTGTAGTGGCCGTTCCGGCCGCCGTCCGTAATGGTCGTGTTCGACGAGGCATAGAGCTTCTGCGTGTAGAGCGAGTTCATGTTGTCGATCCTTACACGCCCCGTGACGTTCAGCCACGGCAGGATGTCATACGAGGCCGAGAGCGAGAGCATGTAGCGCTTCTTGTCCGTATTGCGCAGGTTGCGGTAGGCGATCCAGTAGGGGTTCTGCATGCGGAGGTCACCGCCCTCCATGTCCGCCGACCAGAACTGCTCCATGAGCTTCGTTCCCTCGTTGTAGCGCTCGAAGCGGCGGTAGAGATCGAAGTTCTCGCCCCGCGGGAAGAGGTAGGCCGAGACCAGCGGGTTCGAGTAGACGCCCTGGTTGGTCATGTTCTGGTCCTGCTGGTAGATGTAGCTCGCCGAGGCGTCGATCCGCAGCTTGTCCTTCAGAAAAAAGCTGGTGTTGCGGAAGGTGAAGTTGTAGCGGTCGTATTCGTTGTTCGGAATAATTCCGTCGGAATTGACCGCCGCGGCCGAAAAGTAGGTCTGGTTGCGATCCGTGCCGCCCGAGAGGGTGAAGGCGTTCGTATAGACGTGTCCCGTCTCGAAAAAGTCATTGGGCGTGTAGCCGTAGCGGGCCGACGGGGCGAGTCGCTCGCCCCAGCTGTAGATGTTCGACCCGCTGCGCACGCCGTTCAGCCCCGTGCCGTAGCGGTTCTGGAATTCCGGCAGCACAAAGGGATTCAGGAACTCCGTGTTGCTCGTAAGGGTCACCTTCAGCGCTCCGGCCTCGCCCTTCTTCGTCGTAATCATCACGGCGCCGTTCGCCGCCTCCGAGCCGTAGAGGGCCGCGGCCGCAGCGCCCGTCAGCACCGAGATCGACTCGATGTCCTCGGGGTTGATGTCGGCAATGGCCTCCGTGGCACCGCGCGAATCGAACTCCGTGCCGCCTCCGCCGCCGAAGTTGTACATCGGGATACCGTCGATGACGTACAGCGCGTTGGACGACTGCGAGATGGACTTGTTACCGCGCAGGACGACCTTCGTGGCGCCGCCCACGCCCGACGACGAGGCGTTGATCGTCACGCCAGCCACCTTGCCCGAGAGCGAATTCATGAAGTTGGCATCCTTGACCAGCGTGATGTCCGAAGCCGCAACCTGCTGCACGTTGTACGAGAGGGCCTTCTCCTGGCGCTTGATTCCGAGGGCCGTCACGACCACCTGTTCGATTTCGGACGAGGACTCCTGCAGGGTCACCTCGAACGACGTGCGCGAGCCGACCGGTACGGCGGCCGTCTCATAGCCCAGGTAGCTCACCTCGAGCGTCTGCGAAGCGGCCGGGGAGGGCACCTCCAGCGCAAAGCGCCCCTCCGTATCGGTCGAGACACCCACGGTCGTGCCCCGCACGATGACCGAGGCGCCGACGATCGGCTGCCCCGAGGCGTCGGTCACACGTCCCGAGACCGACACCGCGCGGCTCTGCGGAGCGGCCGGACGGCGTGTCAGCAGGATATTGGTCCCTTCGACCGTGTAGACGATGTCCGTCCCGCGGAACATCTCGTCAAGGACTTTTTTCAGGGGTTCGTTTTCGGCATGGACCGTGACCGGAAGATCGGTATTCACCTCGTCGTCGATGCCGAACAGATAACGGGTCTGTCGTTCGATTGCGCTGATGACCTGTTCCATCTTCGCCCCGTTTTCCCGGATCGTAACCCGCACATTCTGTGCACGAAGGGCGGATAGGGGAAACAGCAGGGCCGGAACGAACAAAAGAATAGACAGACGGATTTGCTGAATAATCTTTTTATTCATACATTTGTGAGTTAAGGTTCAAGTAAAAATCGGTTAGTATTTTTGATTGGACTGCGGCCTGCGGGTGTTGCCTCACTTGCAGGCCTTTTCGTCTCAACCAAAAAGTCGTCGGGGGTCAGTTTTTCAGCATTTGATCCATAGGCAGTTTGATTTGAAATTGGACATAAACGGATGGAATCGGGCGATTCTATCGGATGACGATCCTGTTCTCGAGGTCGTCGTATTCATACGTGAAGTCCGAGCCGCGCTGCAATACGCGCAGGATATGGTCCACCCCCTCCGACGTGCGGACCTTCAGCCGCTTGTACTTCACCTCGGGCAGCCGCGCTCTCCGGATTTCGATCTCGACGTCGAAGTAACGCCTCAACTTGTCCATGATCTGTCCGAACGAGTCGCCTCCGAACGAGATGATGCCCTCGGTCCAGAGGTAGTCGTCCCGGTCGGTCAGTTCGTCGAGCCACAAATGGCCGTTCCGCAGATTGACAACCGTATTGGGCTCCATGAGGATGTGTTCGTCGTTCAGCTTGTTGCGCACGGCGACGCTCCCTTCAAAGAGGGCCGTGGAGAACGCCTGCGTCTCTTCGTCGGCCATGACGTTGAAGTGCGTGCCGCGCACCTCGACATCGCAGGCATAGGTCTCCACGACAAAGGGATGCTCCTCGTCGTGCCGCACGTCGAACATGGCCTCCCCCTCGAGCCGCACCCGGCGCTCCCGGCCGGTGAAGAGAGCCGGATAGACGATGCGGCTCTTCGAGTTGAGCTCGACGATCGTACCGTCGCTCAACGCCATGCGGACATGCTGTCCGGCCGGCGCCTCGATGCTGGTCGGAGCTCCGGCCAGCCGCTCCATGCGCGCATCGAAGAAGAGATAGCTGGCGCCGACGGCGACAAGCAGGGCCGCCGCCAGGCCCACGAGCCGACGCACCGGCCGGGAGTGCAGCAGGCGGTAGCCGATCCGGCGATCGGCCTCCGGGACCAGGTCCGGCTCGCCCATAATGCTGTTGACAAAGAGCTCATGGGCATTTTTCATGCGCTTCTGGTGCTCTTCGGGATTCTCGTCCAGCCAGGCGGCTATCCGGTCGGTCTCCTCGTTCGTGGTCTCCCCCAGAAAGAACTTGAAGAGCAACGTGTCCGATATTTCGTTTTGCATCATACGGGTAGTTTGATTTCGTGTCATACATCGGGGCCCTCTTGTCTGCCCCTCTATATAAATGATCCACGAGCGGGACAAATTCCCGATCCCGCATGCAAATAAATATTCTTATTAAATTTCGCAATTTTCTTATTTTCGCAGCCGCGCGACAGCGGGCCAACCGGACCTGTTGATTATTTAGATTATTTTTTGCTATCTTTGTTTTGAAAGCAACGACATGCAGGTATCCGAAACAAGAGAATTGACCCGCGAGTGGTTTGAACAGCTTTTCCACCGATACGGACAAAAGCTGGAACGGATCGCATACTCCTACGTGCGCGACAAGGATACCGCGCAGGATATTGTCAACGAGTGCTTTGCGGCCATCTGGGGGCGCCGGGAGAGCATCGAGATCAGGAACATGGAATCCTATCTCTACCAGGCCGTCCGGAACGAAAGCCTGAAATATCGCCGGGACCGGAATATCAAGAAGGCCGTCTACGAAAAGATTCTGATGAAGGAGCGCTGCGTCATGGATTACTACACGCGCACCATCGAAAGCTGCAACCCGGAGGAAATGTTCAGCGCGGAGATTCTGGAGATCTGCCGGCGGCAGATCGCCCAAATGCCCGAACTGCGGCGGCAGATCTTCACGGCAAACAAGTTCGAGGGGAAGAGTTACCGGGAGATCGCCGACCGATACGGCATCACCACCCGAAAGGTGGACTACGAATTGCAGCGGGCCATCAGCTCCCTGCGTCTCTCCCTGAAGGATTATCTGACCGTTCTTGCGCTGTTTATCAGCATCAGGCATTAGGCCGCACGCCGGATGGCCGGGCACATACACATATACGCTGTCGGGCCGCAAATTCCTTTTCGGATTTGCGGCCCGACAGCACGTCAAGGCGGAAACTCCGCCGCATGATAATCCGGCGGCAGCGCGGGGCCTGCCCGGGATTACCGTCCGCCGTTCCGCTCCGCACCGGCGGGCGATTGCGGAGCGGACGCCCCGGCACGCACTGCCTTCACGAAGCCCAGAAAGCGGTTCAGGCCGTCCATCAGCAGCACCCGCGGACAGGCAATGTTCCAGCGCATGAACCCCTCGCCCTCGGCACCGTACATCGTGCCGGCATTCAGCCACAGACGGGCTTCGGCGATCAGGCGCTGCTCCATCTCATGCGAGGGGATGCCGAGCCGGCGGCAGTCCATCCAGACCAGGTAGGTCCCTTCGAGCTCGGTGATCGGGAAATCGGGCAGATGCTCCCGGCAGAAATCCCGCATGCAGCGATAATTGGCATGCAGGTAGCCGATGAGCTCATCCAGCCACTCGGCCCCCTCGTTGTAGGCGGCCCGGGTGGCAAGCACGCCGAACGGATTGACGTCGCAGACCTCGTTGTCGTTGACGGCGCGGTCGATCCGCGCCCGGCGTCCGGCATCGGCCGAGACGATGTTCGCGATTTGCAGCCCGGCGATGTTGAACGCCTTGCTGGGGGAGATGCAGGTCACGCTGTGATGCAGAAAATCCTCCGAAAGCGAGGCAAACGGCGTGTAGCTGTGCCCCGGGAAGACCAGTTCGCAATGGATCTCGTCGGCCACGACCACGACGTCGTGGCGGAGGCAGATCTCGCCGATCCGGAGCAGTTCGGCGCGCGTCCAGACCCGGCCGACGGGGTTGTGGGGATTGCACAGCAGCATCAGCTTCACCCCCGGATCGGAGGCCTTCGCCTCCAGGTCGTCGTAATCGATCACATAGGTATTGCCGACCGGCACCAGCGGAGAGGTCACGATTTCGCATCCGTTGTTGCGGATCGACGAGAAGAAGCAGTTGTAGACCGGCGTCTGGATGAGCACCTTGTCCCCGGGAACGGTCAACGCCTTGATGATGGCCGACAGGGCCGGCACCACCCCCGGCAGGCAAATCACCCAGTCGCGCTCGATCCGCCAGCCGTGGCGGCGGGCAAACCACCCCGCGACGGCCTCATAATAGCTCTCCGGAACATGCGTATAGCCGAAGATGCCATGCTCGACCCGATGGCGGAGGGCCTCCGTGATCGCCGGCGCCGTCCGGAAATCCATGTCGGCCACCCACATGGGCAAAACCCCCTCCGCGGCCGCACTGTCCCACTTGCAGGAGTCGGTCCCGCGGCGCGGAACCGGCGTGTCGAAATCGTACTTCATCGCTTGTCGGGTTTGTCGTAGACGCAGGCCCGGCCGTCGCGGAGCCTGATTTCACAATCCGCCGGGGCCTTGATATTGCGGTCGATGGTCACCGATCCGATCTCGTCAGCCACGATGCTGCCCGACATCGGATTCTTGATGTTGGTGATGGCGCCGCGGATGTCGGCCCGGAGGGTGCTGTACTCGAAGGCCCGGTCGCAATCGGGTCCGAAGGTGCAGTTCTCCAGCACCAGGTCGCGGGCATAGCAGAGCGGCTGCTCCCCCGTAATGTGGCAGTTCACCAGACGCAGGTTTCTCGAATGCCAGCCCAGGTACTCGCCGTTGAGCTCGGAGTCGTAGATCGTGACGTTGTCCACCTCCCAGAACGCATCCTTGGTGGTGATCCGGGCGTTGTGAATCTCCACGTTGCGCACGTACTGGAAGACATACTTGCTGTCGCTCTCGAGCCCGTCGACGCGGATGTCCCGGCTGAACATGAAGGGATAGGTGCCGCCGTGCAGGACAAGGTTCCGGACCCGGATTCCGTTGCAGCGCCAGAACACCTCGTCGGCATCGTTCATCGTCACGTTTTCGATCTCGATCTCGCTCATCTCCCGGAACATCTTCGGTGCATCGATCACCGTGTCGGTCATCTTCAGGTGGTCGGAATACCACAGCGCCGACCGGCCGCCGACATCGAAATAACAGCGGTCGATCAGGAATCCGTGCACATGCCAGAAGGGATAGTTGCCCTCGAAACGGCAGTTGACCGCCTCGATGTTGCTGCACTCCTTGATCGCCGACTCTCCGGCCCGGATGATGACATGCTCCAGACGCAGGTCATGGGACTCGAACAACGGTCGTTCGCCGCCAAATTCTCTGTCTTTAATCAGTTCCATATTTTCGTCTTAAGGTTTTGTTATGATTCGCTTCATGTTCTCTCCGCATGCCGCGCCTTCGCCGCCACGGCGGCCGGGGACGCATCCCGGCGGCAGCCTCCGCAGGCGGGGGTTCCTGCCGCTTCGGGCGCTCATGCCGTTGCAAATATACGGCGGATTGCGATGAGTCACCTATATGAATTACGGATTATATAACCCCGATTACGGGAGTCCGCTCACAGCCGTTTCATCCATCGCTCCCGCTTCAGGCGGACAAGGAAGATCACCCCGCGGAACGAGAGCTCGACGCACATGGCGATCCAAACGCCCTTCAGACCCAGCGTCGGGGCGAGCCAGGCCGCCAGCGACAGCCGGACGGCCCAGATGCTGAAGAAGTTCATCACGCACGGCACCACCGTATCCGCCGCCCCGACGAAGACGCCGTAGGCGACGATCGAGGCCGCAAACATCGGTTCGGCGAACGCCTCGATGCGAAGGGCCATCACGCCCAGCTGCCGGATCTCCTCGACCGGGGTCATCAGTCCGATAATCCCGGGGGCGAAGAGATACATGAGCACCCCCATCACGCCCATGACGCACATGCCCATCGTCACGGTGATCCGGGCGAAGCTGCGCGTGAGCCTCCGGCGTCCGGCGCCCATGCTCTGGCCGACGAGCGTCGTGGCGGCGTCGGCGATGCCGTAACCGGGCATGTAACACAGGCTTTCGGCCGTGATGGCGAAGGAGTTGGCCGCAATGGCGAAAACACCCAGCGGCGCCACGATGACCGTCGTCATGATCTGCGCCCCGCAGATCACGAGGTGCTCGATCCCCATCGGGAACCCGATGCGGAAGGCCCGGCGCAGGGTGGCCCGCCGCGGACGGAAGCGGCCCCGCTCGCCGCGCAGCTTCAGCTCGGCCGACGAGGTCCAGAGATACCGCAGCAGGATGGCGGCAACGACGGCTTCGGCGGCCGCCGTACCCAGTGCGGCCCCGCCCACGCCCAGCCCGGCACCTGGTATGGGGAGGGTGATCCCCGCCACGACCCATTCGCGCGACGGGAAGATCAGGAAGAAGTTGAAGACGACATCGAGCACGCACATGGCCACGCCCATCAGGCTCGGGATGCGCATGTTGCCGCTGCACCGCAGCATGCCCCCGGCCAGGAAGTTCAGCTGAAGGGCGGGCAGAAAGAGGGCAAACAGGAAGAAATAGAGCGACGCATTGCGCCGGATCGACTCACCGCCGCCCAGCCAGCCGGGCAGCGCGCCGCTGATGGCCATGCCGATCAGCGCCAGCAGCAGGCTGAAGAGAAGCGTCGAGAAGAGCGATTCGCGCAGCACGGCCCGTGCATCCCGCATGTCGCCCGCTCCGATCCGGTGGGCCACCTGCACGGAGAAGCCCGATGCCGCGGCGGCGCACAGCCCCCAGAAGAGCCACGTGGTGGTCGACACCAGGCCGATCGCCGCCGAGGCCTCGGCCCCGAGGTGTCCCACCATCGCGGCGTCGATATACTGCATGACGATGGCCGAGAGCTGCGCGATGACGGCCGGGAGGCTGAGCCGCACCGTCAGGCTCAACTGTTGGGCCAGCGTCATCGGCCGGCCATTGCGGATCAGGGCAAGCAGCCGGGTGGTCTTATCGGTCGGTCGCTCCATCCGCTCCGTTTTTAAGCAGCCCGAACACCTTTCCGTAGGTCAGCATCCGCCAGAGCCACTCCAGCGGACCGAAGCGGCAACAGGCAAGCCAGAGCCTGCTGAAGAGGGACTGCACGATCCATACGCCCGCGGCGATCAGTACCACCCAGACCAGTCCCACTTCGGCTCCGAAGCCGAGTCCTATGCCGTAAAAAAGTCCCATGCCGAATACGGATTGCCCGATGTAATTGGTAAGCGCCATACGCCCGGGCGCTGCAAAGGAACGAAAAATTTTCCATTGCGGATGCCGCATGCAGCAAAGACTTGCTCCGGCCACATAGGCGAAGCCCAGCGGGAAGACGCTGACCAGATAGAACACGGAGTGCAGGCCCGTCCCCCACGGCCGGCCGTGCAGGGCGCTCCACGCATAGAGGCACGACAGGGGCAGACCGAACACGAACCCCAGACGGGCCAGACGTTCCAGCTCGCGCCTGCGGCCCGCAAGATCGGCATACAACCGGTTTCGTCCGATGTAAAAGCCCAGGAGAAACAAGCCCATGACGCGGAAATAGCGGTTCCCGTCGATGAACTCCTGCACGCGCACCCAGGCGCCCTGAATCAGGAACTCGAACGTCTGCCCGTAATGCGTGGCATCGCGCAGCCAGTAGGCGAAGTTGCTCTCCGTGATTCCGTACCGGTCGCAGCAGCGCCATTGCAGCTCCACGAAGGGGGCCGAGGGTGAAAAACCGGAGTACTCCACGAAGAAATCCACGGCGACGGGCAGCGACAGCAGCCCGAAGGCCCAGATCAGCAATCCGCGGTTCGACACGTTGCGGAAAAGGGGCAGCAGCATGCCGAGCAGCGCGTAGAGCACGAGAATGTCGCCGCTCCAGAGGGACATCAGGTGCAGGAGGCCGATCAGCAGCAGGACCGCCATGCGCCGGTAGAAGATCCGGAATCCGTCGACACCGCGCCGTGCCGCATTGGCGAGGATAATGGAGAAGCCGACGCCGAAGAGCAGCGAAAAGATCGTGTAGAATTTCCCGTCGACGAAGAGGTACTGCAGGTAGCGCACCACGCGGTCGAAACCGGCCGTGGGCAGGGCTTCAGCCGCTTCGGGCGGGAGAAAGGAATACAGGGAGAACTCCGGGAAGTTTGCCAGGGCGATTCCCAGCAGGGCCAGCCCGCGCAGCACGTCCAGAACGACGGAGCGTTCGGACGGCCCGACGGGACCGGCCACCCGGTTCTCTACGGATGCGGATGCCATGGGCATGTCTGTTTTGTTGTTCGTTTTTCCGGTTTTTCCATCGGGCCAACCGACGCTGCGGTCTCCTGCCGCGGGGCGGTCCGGGCACGGACTCCCCGTGCCGGGCTCCGGGTTCAATTTTTGACCGCAGGCTGCGGCGCCTCCCGGGAGGCGACTATCGGCTGCAGATCGACCGGCTGCCCGATGCGGGCGACGATCAGCCGCAGCGAATCCCTGCGGGCCGCTTCCGCCTCGTTTTCGAGCGGTTCGTCCCAGCGGTGTCGGGCCAGCGCATACTTGGAGTGGTGCACGGTGACCACATACCGGGCCTTCAGCTCCCGGCATGCACGGCCAAGGTATCGGGGCATCAGGTGGATGTACCTCCACTGCTCGTCGTACTGCCCGTTCTCCACCAGGGCAAGATCAATGCGGGGAAAGGCCCTGCCGATCTCCGCAAAATGGGTGTCGTACCCGCCGTCGCCTCCGATGTAGACCGTAAGCGAGGGCGTCTGCAGCAGGAAGGAGGCCCACAGCGTCCTGTCCTGCCTCAACCCGCGTCCCGAAAAATGACGCGCCGGCAGGCAGTGCACCACAAAGGCTGAATCGGCATCGAGCGGAGCCGTCTCCTGCCAGTCCATCTCCCGGATGACGTGCGGGTCATAGCCCCAGTACTCGAAGTGCTCACCGACCCCCAGCGGACAAATCACCGCATGCACCCGCTCCTTCAGAGCCACGACGGTCCGGTAATCCAGGTGATCCCAATGGTCGTGCGTTATAATCAGGTAGTCGATCGCGGGCATCTCTTCGGGTTTGTAGAGCTCCGTTCCGGGGAAAGCCCGGTTGAGGAACGACACGGGCGCCGCCTGGCAGAAGACCGGATCGACGAGGATACGCTTTTCGTCCAACTGAAGCAGGTAGGAGGAGTGACCGAACCACACCAGCCCGTCGAACGTCGGGGAGAGCTGCTTCAGATCGGTCTTCAGCGCCGGAACGGGACTCTCGGGAACCCGGCCCGTCCGGTCGGCAAAGAGAAAATCCCACATCGCACGCAACCGCCCCCGGTCCGAGGTCATCAGGGCGGTGAAATGCCGGTTTCTGAACTTGCCGTCCCTGAAATTGGGCGACTGTCTGATGCGTTCCAGCCGCTCGCCCCGGGGCAGGCGGCCGAAACCGGGCCGTATGCTCCACACCAGGGCGGCGACGGCCAGTGCGGCCGCCGCACCGATCATGATCCATGCCGTCATGCCTGTACGTTTCATTCCGATTCGTTGGTTGTCCGCCGGCCCGCACCTCCGCACGGGCATCCGCCTCCGGTCCCGGCCGACTCCCCGCTACGGCGAGAAGCGGCGCATCCGACAAAACCTCCATTCGTCCGAATGGAGGTTGTCCTTCCGGCCGCGGCACCCCGCCCGGCGCGGCAAAACGGGTTACATGCTTTCACGCAGGATGGCCAACACCTCGTCGCGCGTCATCCGTTTGTAGCCGCCGTCGAGCAGCAGCGTGGCGTCCGCTATGCCCTCCAGCATCGCCTCCGTCACGCCGAGCGAACGGATCTCGGTGGCCACGCCGATCTCCTTCATCCACGCCAGCAGGGCCTCCAGACCCTCGTTCGCCAGCTCTTCGTCCGTTTTGCCGGCTGCCGGAATGTCCCACACCGCCGTGGCGAAGCGGGCAAACTTCTTCAGCCCGCAGGGCAGGATGTGACGGTAATAGGCCATCGAGACGCCGGACAGGGTCATTCCGTGCGTCGCATCCGTGTAGGCGCCGATCGCCTGACCGATCATATGTACCATCCAGTCCTGCCGCTTGCCCATGCCGATCAGCGTATTCAGGGCCCATGTCGCGGTCCACATGATATTGGAACGTGCCTCGTAGTCCTCGGGATTGACGACGGCCAGCCTGCTGCTGTGGATCAGCGACCGCATCAGCCCTTCGGCCAGATAATCCGACGTGTTGTCATCCTCGCCCGAGAAGTACTGCTCCAGGATGTGGCTCATGATGTCGAAGAACCCGGCCACCATCTGACGCTGCGGAACCGAGAAGGTATACCGCGGATTGAGCAGCGAGAAGCGGGGCATCACACGCTCCCCGAAGACCTTTCCGATCTTGAGCTTCGCCTCGTGGTTCGTAATGACCGATCCGCCGTTCATCTCCGAACCCGTCCCGACCATGGTGAGCACACACCCCACGGGAATGATGCGTTGGTCGGGGTTGGGCTCCTCCTGCCGGATGTAAAACTTTTCCCACGGGTCCTCTCCGCACCACGCGGCCACGCTCACCGCCTTGGCGTAGTCGATCGTCGAGCCGCCGCCCACGGCCAGAATCAGGTCCACGTCGTGTTCACTCGCCAGCTTCGCCCCTTCGACGAGTTTGGTCGTCGTGGGGTTGGGCATGACGCCGGAGAGCTCGACGACCTCCTTTCCGGCCTCCCGCAGCGAGGCGATCACCTCTTCATAGATTCCGTTTCGCTTGATGGAGCCTCCGCCGTAGGTCAACAGGACCTTCGGCCCGTAGTGGGTCAGCTCGTCGTTCAGGTTTTTCCGAACATCGTCTCCGAAATAGAGCTTCGTCGGATTGCAGTAGGTGAAATTTCCCAGCATCTTTTCGTTATTTAACAGTCACACAATGCGTCCGCACACCGACAGGCGGGCAGCCCGATTCATCCGGCGGCAACGTGCGACGGTCTTTCCGGCGTGAAGCGCCGCTTTTCGGTGACCGCGGCCGCCTGGAGTCCCGGTCCGTCGTCCGCCCCCGTCCCGGGTGTTTGGACAGTGCAAAGTTGGGCATTTTTTCGATAGCCCGCCATAGACGGATTACGGTTTTCACCTCCGATTCTAACCTCAATTACAGAATTTGCACCCCGGCCGCACCCGGGAAGGGCCGCCGTTTCGTACAGGGACCGATTCCCGGGCTGCCGACACGGAGCTTGCGGTACGCTCCGCCTTATTCGCCGCGGAGGAACATCCGCTCGTAGCTGATCGTCAGCCGCCGGAACGAACGGACGAAGTCGGCGCCCAGCGACCCGACGGTGAGCAGCGTACCGCCCTCCGCCTCGTTGCAGATCACCTCCGTGTCGTGCAGCGTGATGTCGCGCCCTGCCGCGCGGATGCGGAATTCGGGAAGCGTCACCGCCTCGAACTCCTCGATGCCTCCGAAACCGCCGTGACGAGTCTTATGCCGGGCAAGCCCTGCCACGGCATCGGGAAACCGCTGCGCAAAACCGCTGTCGAGGCTGCTCTTCACGTTGCCCGTGTCGAAAACCATCTCGAAGGGTTCGCCATCGTATTCGATCCTTACGCGCGGAATGTTGCCCGAAAGGTACATGTCGGGTTCCCCGTCGGAGGGCTGCGCCGGAAAGCGGAATACGCCCGCTTCGTTGTCGACGACGACCTCGCCGACGGCCCGGAGCAGGTCGCAGCCGATGACGCCGTCGAACGGGAATGCGGCATCGACCTCGGGATCGGGCGGTGCGACGAGAAAGAACGGATAACGGTAGACCATCTCGCCGATGCGCAGCGAGTCGGCCACAGCCAGCCGAACGAAGCCGACGGCCATGCCCGAAACCGGGATTGAGTCGGCCACGATCGTCAATCCGACCTTCTCGGCATAGCTCTCCGAGACGAAGCAGCCGAACGGACAGCCCGTATCGAAGATAAAGTCGCGCGCGTGGCCGTTCACCTCAACGGGCATGTAGTAATGGTGGCCGCGTCCGACCGCTTCGTATTTCAGCGGCACGGTCACGGTGCGGTCGGGGCGCTCGAGACTCGGTGCCGGCACGTCGGCCAAAGCCTTGCCGATACGCTCGACGAAGACCAGCCCGAAGTAGGATTCAAACGGCAGGGAGCCTTCGAGCACCCGCACCAGATCGCCTCCGGCGGCCCCGGCCTGGGCATACATTCCCAGATTCAGCAGGTTCATGGCCCGCAGCGCCGCCATTGAGAGGGTGCTCTCCGCGCCGAGTGCGTCCTGATGGAGCAGCAGGAGCGAATCGAGCGCCGGGGCGGCCTCCTCCGGCCGGTTGAAGGCGACGCCGAGCTGGCTGCGGACAAGCAGGTCGAGCATGTCGATGGAGAGTGAATCCTTCAGCCGCGGATACTCCTCCCGAAGGCGGAAGAGATCCCCGCCGCTGAGCAGTTCACCCAGCCGCTGATCAGCCCGTGTCTGGGCCGGGGCGTGGAGCCCGCATGCGAGTGTCACGAGGAGGAGCAGCCCCCTCCGAATCGTCGAAAGTTTCATGGTTGTCCAGATTTGCAGATGATGGAATAAGGATGTCAGTGTCCGAATCGCGAGGTGTCGACCTCCCGATGCTTTTTGGCCTTGTAGCCGCCGAAGCGGTAGGAGAAATGGACGGTTGCGGTGCGCGTGTAGCGCTGCGCCCCCATGTCGAGCCACTGCCCGCGGTAGCGAATTTTGGTCCGGGGCATGCCGCTGTCGAAGAGGTCGTTGCAGCGTACCGAGAGGGTGGCGCGCCCCCGGTCGAAGGTCCACTTCACGGCAGCGTCGGCCGATCCGAGCGGTTCGACGTCGAAGGTGCCCTGAATGGCCGCGGACTGGAAGAATCCGTTTACCTCGAGGTCGATGGCGGGTTTGCGGCTCACATGGAAGGTGTTCACGAGGCGGGCGATGCCGACCCACTTCGAGCGGTCGAATGCCATGTCGTGGAACCGGTCGCACCGCTGCCGCATGCGCATGCCCGTAAGTGTCAGCCGCGAGTCGAGCCACCGCCCGATCCGGAACGGGAGGACGGCATTGGCGCCCCACTGCCGGTTGAAGTTCCAGTTGAGCGACTGGTAGATCATCGCCAGCCGGTCGGAGGCCTGCCAGGCGGTCTGCACGAAGTAGTCGGGCCGCTCGTTCCAGAAGAGGACGAAGATGTACTTCTGACGGTAGATGTAGACGGCCTGCGCCTCGTAGCTGCGCGAGGGGCGGAGCCCCGGCGTGCCGTGGATCTCCGAATAGCCGTCGATGTAGGAGACGGCCCCCTGCATCTCCCAATAGGAGGGGTACTCCTTGTCCGAGGAGAAGTTCAACTGCACGATGTGCCGCTCGGAGGGCGTCCAGGTCATCGACGCCTGCGGATACAACGACCAGTTCTCGTAGTCGCCCAGCCGGTAGTACTCCCCGGCGAGCGAGGCCGTGAAGCCCGCCTTCCCGAACTGCCGTCCGAAGCCGGCATAGAGGTTGGCGGTGTACTCGTCGAGCCGGGCGTCGGTGTCGGTCGTCGCGGGCGAGCCTTCGAGCACGGTGTAGTGCTGCCAGTCGCGCGAGCGGGCGAAGCCGAAGGCGCCGCCGGCCGTCAGCTCCCAGCCCGACGCGAAGGTGTGGCGCTCGTCGGCCGTCACGTTCAGCCGGTCGATGCGCTGGCCCGACGTGACGTCGAAGGCCGTGGCCGGGGTGTCGGCATAGTCGTTTTCGAGCCGCGTCCGCTCGGGATTGTCGTAATGGGTGTAGTCGATGCCCAGATCGAGACCGCAGGCTGCGACGTAGCGCAGCGCAAGGTTGTGCAGCGTCTGGTCGCTCCGCTTGTTCGAGAGCGAATGGACGTAGGTTCCCGTCGAGCGCGAAAGGCCGTCCGTATTCGGCGAGAAGGAGCCGGTGTAGGCGGCGCTTACCCTCCCCCGCTGCTTCGGAGAGTACTCCACGGCGGCGCGCAACCGGTGGCTCCACCCCTCGTAGGTCATCCACTCATCCTGCCGGATGTCATAGGGCTGCCCGGCGAAGGTGTGCCGCGAGTGCAGGTCGAAACTCGACAGCTCCTTGCTCCGGGCCGCCGAATAGGTGACGTCGGCCGACCAGCAGGGCGAGGAGAGTGCGAAGCTGCCGCCGGCATCGTAGGTGTCGTACCAGCGGTTCGTGTAGTTGGCGTGCACCTCGCCCGAGAAGGCCGTCTCGTGGCTGCGGCGCAGCACGACGTTGATCGCCGCCCCGCGGACGTGGTACTGCGGCGGGGCGCTGAACATCACCTCGGCCTTCTCCACGCGATCGACCGGAGTCGAGCGCAGCAGCGCGGCCAGCTGTTCGGCGGTCATCGTCGAGGGACGTCCGTTCAGAATCACCGTGACGGACGAAGCGCCGGCCAGCGTCAGCGCCCCCTCCTGCTCCGAGACGCCCGGCAGGCGCGTCAGGGCCTCGTAGGCGTTGTTCACGGCCTGTCCCTCGGTCAGCCGCCCGAGGTCGTAGTTCAGCCGCCCCTGCTCGACCTTCACCACGGGCCGCTCGCCCTCGACCACGACGGCATCGACCGCCGTCGCGGCCTCCGTAAGGCGGATGTCGCCCAAATCGGAAAGGTCAGACTCGACGGTGCGGAGCTCATAGGCCAGGTGCTGGATCTGCAACCGGTAGGGACGCACCGCCGAACGGAGCTCGAAGCGTCCGTCCGCCCCCGAGGCGGCGGCCCCGAGGTAGACCGAATCGCGGTCGAAGAGGATGACGGCCGCCCCGGCAACGGGGGCATCCGCCGCATCGACGATCCGGCCCCGGATTGCGTCGGCAGCGGCCGGCGGAGGTGTTGCCTGGGATGTTGCCTGGGATGTTGCTTGGGGCATTGTTTGGGGTGCTGTTTGAGCTTGCGCGGCAGCGACCGTCCACAGGATCGCGACCGGAATCAACAGAAAAAAGAGGGTGTGCGGTTTCATCGTTTTTGCAGTTTGCGAAATGTCTTCTTCCACTGCAAAGATAGGTCTCAAAGGGCCTTGCCGGTGCGCTTATCATCTTGCGCCTGGAATCGCAATGTGTTGATTTTCAATAAATGGCTCGCGAAAAATCTTGCCCGCGGCCCGAAAGGCCTTGCCGGCGGGCGGGGCGGCGGCCCTGCCCGGACAGTCAGGCGAAGAAGCCGAGCAGCCGGTCGCGTTCCGGGGCTGCGGATTCGGCGATGCGCCGCTTGAGTTTCGACTTGAGCGTGTAGACGCCGTTGAGCGACATGCCGAGCATGACGCAGATCTCCTGCGGCGTGAATCCCGCGATGACCAGCGCCGCGAAGTCGTAGTTGCGCGCCGTCCAGTCGGGGAACCGCTTTCGGAGGAGGGTGACGGCCCGGTCGCTGTACAGGTCGGCCATGTCGACCACGTCGGCCAGCATCGCGGGGCTCAGGGCCAGCTCGCGCATCTTGGCCGTCAGCCGTTCGCCCTCGCCGTAGGTGTAGCACGTCGCGGCAATGTCGCGCACGGCGGCCACGCGTCCCTCCAGCAGCCGCTTCACGGCCGCCTCGCGGGCGTCCGACGCATCGAGCCGCGACGCCAGGCTGTCGTGCGACTCGCGGTAGGAGTCCAGCAGCGCGAGCGTCTCGCTCAACTGGCTGTCGCGGCGGCGCAGCTTGCGGCGGTAGCCGACCACGGCCCATCCCGCCGCCATGACCACCAGCAGGGCTGCCAGTGCGGCGATCCATACGCGGTAGCGCAGCGACGCCTCGCGCAGCGCCACGTCGTTGGCCGTGCGGTAGCGGCGTTCGAGCTCGGCGACCTGCGCCCCGCGCTGCGCCTCGAAGAGCGAGTCCTTGGCCGCGACAAATTGCTGCATGTAGTCGTAGGCCCGGGCGTCGTCGCCCCGATCGTGGTAAATTTCCGCCGCGAGGTTGAACAACCCGACATCCCCCTGATGGAACGTCTCCCGGCAATCGAGCGCCATCTCGATGTAATGGCGGGCCGAGTCGAGCTGGCCGTCCTGCTGGAAGATGATCGCCGAGGCCACGTCGTAGAACGACCGTCCGGTATCCTCCGAGGCAGCTTTCCCGTAGGAGAGCGGCGCTGTACGGATCACGTCAAGGTCGATGCCCTCGCGTGCCGCGAGCAGCTGCGCGGGGGTCCAGTCCCCGAGGTAGGCGTGGAATACGAGGTTCTGCAGGCGGATCTGCTGGGCGAAGTAGCGGAACGGGATCGTATCGGCCGCCTCGACGAGCGGCGCCAGCGTCTCGACCGCCTGCCGGTACTCCCCGGCGGCGCAGTGGGCCGAGGCGAGCATGAAGCGGCTGTAGCCCTCCTGCTCCGCATTGCCGTTCGCGCGGGCCGCATCGGCAGCCTTCGCAAAGGGCTCCACGGCGTCGTATCCCTGCTCGAAATAGAGCAGTCCGAGCGTGTGGTAGATGGCCACGAGCAGCGTCTCGGTCTGCTTCCGCTGCGGGGTCTCCTCACCGGAACGGGCTTCGGCAAGGGCCTTTTCGGCCAGAATCGCCGCCTCGGTATAGCCCCGGATGCCCTCCTCCAGGTCGCCAAGCTCGATGTAAGCCTTGGCATACGTGTACCACGCTTCGGCCCGCTCACCCTCCGTGCCGTGCCGCTCGTAGTAGCGCATCGCGCGGTCGAGCCGCACCTTGCCCGCGAGCGTATCACCCGTGGCGACCTCGGAGAGCCCCGTCAACAGCGACCAGCCGGCCCGCCGGGCGCGGCTCATCCGCGCGGGGTCCATCCTTCGCAGCAGCCGCAGCGCACTGTCGGGGTGCTCCGTGGCGAGGAAGCCGTCGACCGTCAGGGTCTCCTCCGCGCGGGGCGTGCATCCGGCGGCCGCGAGTGCCGCAACGGCGAGAATCAATCGCAGCAGCAGTTTCATGGCTTGAGCTCTTGCCAGACGGCCTTCAGGTCGATGGCGTCGGCGTTGTGGAAAAATCCGCCCACGAGGGTCAGGTACTCGGGCAGCCGCCCGTCGGTGCTCCATCGCAGCGGAATGCCCATCAGCGACTCGGTCGTGCGGCACAGATCGAAGCCGCACGCCTCGAGCGAGGGCCGCACCCGCTCGGGATGGCGGCATGGCAACCCCTCGGGACGCGTGCAGCTCCCCTTCGGGCAGTAGAGGCAGGTCCCGGCATAGGCGAAGGCCCGGCCGCCGTAGCGGGCTTCGAGGTCGAGCAGCAGCCGCTCGTGCCACTGCCGTTCGGGCCGCAGCAGCCGCTCGGCCTCCGAAAGGGGCAGGTCGCGGCTCACCGGGGTGATCTTCGTGGCGATAATCAGGGCCGTGCGGTAGCCCGATAGGTAGTCATCCATATCGAAATCGAAGGGCGGGCAGGCCCAACTGCGGTCGTAGTTGGGGCAGGCGCGACAGCAGGCGCCGAAGCGCCGCGCATCGCGGTAGACGGCGATGTATTCGGCCGCGGGGAGCGAGACAGTGTAGTCCTGCGCCGTATGTCTCAACGCTTCGTTCACAAGGCAAAGATACGAAAAGGCGCGCGGCGGCGTCGCCCGACTCCCGCACAGCGGCATAGGCGGGCACGGCCTCGGCAACCAGTTCCGAATGGCGTCCTTCGGCCGAGAGCGAGTCGAGCCGGCGGCAAAAGTCGTCGGTCGCCGTTCCGGCATCCGCCTCCGACCCGGCGCAGCAGACCAGCACAAGGCCGAACGCCAGCGCAAGGACGAGCGCGAGCGCCGACGCAATGCGGCGGTATGTGCGGCGGTATGTGTGGCGGTATGTGTGGCGGTATGGCTTCTTCGTTGTTGTCGGTTTCATCTTGCTTGGGTCCCAATCCTGTGCTCCGCATGCGGCTGCGGCCGCGGAGCCGCTATCCGAGTTTCATCACGTCCCGGATGCCCAGGTCCTTGTAGGTCGATTCGAGCTCCTCGCTGCGGTCGGTGATGACCAGCAGCTTGTCGCCGACCCGGAGCTCCGTCTTGCCCTGCGGCACGAAATACTCGCCGTTGCGGCAGACCATCATCACGAGGGTGTTCTCCGGCAGGGTGATATCCTTGAGCGTATGGCCGCCTTCGAGCATCGTCTCGTTGACCTCAACCTCCGTCAGTGCGGACTTCATGTCCTCGTGCATGTTCACGTCGAAGGCCGACTCCTTCTCCTCGTAGGACAGCCCGAGCAGGTTGGCCATGCCGCTGACGGTCGTACCCTGCACCACGAGCGAGATGATCGTCGAGAGGAAGACCACGTTGAAGAGCAGTTCGGCGTGTTCGATATGGTCCATGAGCGGATAGATGGCAAAGAGTATCGGCACGGCGCCGCGCAGCCCGACCCACGAGATGTAGAGGCGGGCCCGGGTCGTGAAGCGGCGGAAGGGTGCCAGACAGGCGAAGACCGTCACGGGCCGCGCCACGAAGATCATGAACACCCCGACGGCGCCGCCGAGGAGCAGCACCTCGGGCTGGAGCAGCTCGTTGCTGTTGACGAAAAGCCCCAGCGTGAGGAACATGATGATCTGCATGAGCCACGTGAAGCCGTCGAAGAAGACCGTCAGCGTGCGTTTCTGGGCGATCTTATGGTTGCCGACGACCAGTCCCGAGAGGTAGACGGCCAGGTAGCCGTTGCCGCGGATCAGGTCCGTGAAGGCGAACGAGAAGAAGATGAAGGCCAGCAGCAGCACCGAATAGAGCGAATGGTTGACCAGCCCGATGCGGTTGATCGTCCACACCGCAAGGCGGCCGATCAGGTAGCCCGACAGAGCGCCGACGACCATCTGCACGAGGAAAAAGAGGAGACTCGCCCCGAAGCCCGTATGGCTCGATCCGCTCGAAAGCGCCCCGATGAGCAGCACGGTGAGCATGTAGGCCATCGGGTCGTTCGAACCGCTCTCGAGCTCCAGCAGGGGCCGCAGATGCTGCTTGAGTCCCGTCTTCTTGCTGCGCAGGATCGAGAAGACCGACGCCGAGTCGGTCGACGACATGGTCGAGGCGAGCAGCAGCGCCAGCGCAAAGGGCATCTCCACGCCGATCCACGGCGCAATGAGCCACACGAAGCAGGCCAGGATGAAGGCCGTCACGATCACACCGGCGGTCGCCAGCACGATGCCCGGCCCGATGACGGGCCTGATCTCCTCGAAACTGGTGTCCATGCCGCCCGTGAAGAGGATGACGCACAGGGCGATCATGCCCAGGAACTGCGTCATGTCGGCCGACCGGTAGGAGATAAAGTCCCAGCCGAAGAGCATGCCGACGCCGAGGAACAGCAGCAGGGCCGGTGCGCCGAAGCGATAGGCCACCTTGCCGGCCAGCACGGCCACAAAGAGCAGCAGGGCCCCTACCAGAACGAAATTTTCACCACTGATATCGATCATCTTCCCGTTTTCAGTTGTTTTACAAAATCCGCCTCCGCGGCGGCCCCGACTCCCCTTCCGGAGAGCTTCAGCCCGTTTCAGCGGCACTTTCCGCCGGCTGCTTCCGGAGCGGGCGCGGGCCGTTTCCGGAGCGCCGGCAGGCCGCCCCCGGAGCGTCGGCAAGTCGTTTCGGAGCGCTCACAAACCGCCGAGCCGTTTCCGGAGCGCTCACGAGCCATCGAACCGTTTCCGGCACGTTTACAAACCGTTTCCGGTGCATTTGCGTACCGCGTCCGGCGCGTTTTCTCGCCGCTCCGCGGTCCGACCCCGCCGTGACTCCTGCCGCCCCGCCGCCGCACGCTTTCTGCGACGATTCGTCACGGCAGCCCGGCGGCCGGATGCACGGGCCTGCGGACGCGCCCGTTGCCATGCGCCCCGTGTCGTCCTCTGCAGAACGGCACGATTGGATGCAAAGTTAAAAAAAATCCTGCAAAATCCGCGCTACATCCGGATGAAATCGCCCGGAAAACCGACATCCGCAGACCGCACCCCGGTCCGGGATCGACACGGAACAGGACCGGACGCCGACGGGAAAGGCCCCGACTACTGCGGGATGAAAATGTAGGTGATGGTGCCCTGCTGACGGGCAGGGGCCGTCTGATCGATGTTGAAGAGCGAGTTGCGGGCGGCCCGCAGCGCCGTTTCGCGCATGCAGTCGTCGCCCCCCTCGACGACTTTCGCCCCGGTGACCCGGCCTCCGCGGTCCACCGTGATCGACACGGTCACCTCGCCGCCCCCCTCGCACAGGTAGACCGGCATGTCGAGCCGCCGCGACGTGCGCACGGGGTTGACCAGCGAGAACGAGACCGTCACGCGCCCCTTGGCCTTCGTGTCCTGCACCTGGTCCCCCTCCTTGCGGCCCCGGCGGGCCAGGATGGCCTGCTCCTCGGCCAGCCCCAGCTCGTAGGCCTCGCGGTTGGCCTGCATGCGTTCGGCCGCCTCGGCCGCCGCCTCGTTGATCTCCGCGACGTTCGTCCCGCGGTCGTCGCGCAGCTGCTCGTCGAGCAGGGCGTTCTCGTTCGAGACGCGGTTGCGGATGCTCCGCCAGTCGACGCTCTGCTGCTGCTCCTGCCGCCGGCGCACCTCCTCCTCGAGGCGGTCGCGCTCCTGCTCGAGCTCGGTGAGCGTCTCCACGTCGATGTACATCCCCTGCGTCGAGGCGCGGCGTCCGACGACGATCTTCGACGAGACGAAGACGATCATCAGCACAAGGTACGCGATCAGCGTCACGCACAGCCCCACACGGTGCTCGTAGGCCCACGTGCCGGCATCCTGCCGCCGGTTGTCGAACGGCAGGTTGAGGCGCGGACGCCGGGCGGGAGTCCGCCGTTCCTGCGGGGAGGGCTGTATCATTGCGGTGCGTCTGAATTTTGGGCAAAAGTAGCGTTTTTTGCCGAATTATTGCTATCTTTGCGCGCAATAAAATACTCAACCTGCTTATGTCAACCAAACAACAAACGCTGAAGGCCCCCATCTCGTTTTCGGGCAAAGGCCTTCACACGGGGGTTAAGGTGACCATGACCGTCAATCCCGCCGAAGCCGGGTACGGCATCGCATTCCGCCGCACCGACCTCGAGGGACAACCCATAATTCCCGCCAGCTGCGACAACGTGGTGGACACCTCGCGCGGCACGACCATCGAGGCCGGCGGCCACCGTGTCTGCACCATCGAGCACATCATGTCGGCACTCTGGACCTCGGGCGTGGACAACGCGCTGATCGACATCGACGCACAGGAGACCCCCATCATGGACGGCTCGGCCCGCGAATACGCCGAGGCCATCGCCCGCGTCGGCACCGTCGAGCAGGAGGCCGAACGCAACTACTACCACGTCACCGAAAAGATGGTCTACACGATTCCCGAAAAGGGCGTGGCGATCATCCTCTATCCCGACGACGAGTTCTCCGTCTCGGTACACGTCGACTACAATTCGAAGGTCATCGGCAACCAGTACGCCACGTTCAACCCCGGCGACAACTACGCCGAAAAGATCGCCCCCTGCCGCACGTTCGTCTTCCTGCACGAGCTCGAACCGCTCATCAAGATGAACCTCATCAAGGGCGGCGACCTGGACAACGCCATCGTCGTCGTGGAGAACCCCATTCCCGAAGAGCAGCTCGACCACCTCAAGCAGATCTTCCACAAGCCCGACATCGAGATCAAGGCGGGCTACCTGAACAACCTCGAGCTGCGCTG
>LBJMR02800__coassemble_407_pt1 | contig 32099 bp, 25 predicted proteins | sample LBJMR02800__metabat2_low_PE_051 | metagenome-assembled genome bin LBJMR02800
TTGTACGCTGTTTGACAATATTTTAATTGATATACATAAGTTTAAATCACTTCGTCTAATGTTTCCGGAAGAATCCAATGCATAGTGTTGATCTTTGTTTGACGAATTATTCATTGGAAAACGTTATTAGTACCTCCCGAACGGCATTGGCTGCAAAGAGGGTGTCGCCGCTGCTTGAGATCTGAACGCGGCACGGCTCCAGCCATCCGTTCGTAATCCACCGGTCGAGCGTCGGACGTGCGACGCCCAGCGCCTCGGCAAGCTCCTTTTTGTTGAAGAGCCGGCTGCCGTTTGCCATCAGATAGCGCTCGCTCTTGTGCACGCCCAGCCAGTAGTCGAAGCGGCGGAGGATCGCGTCGGCATCCTTCAGCTTCGGCTCATACCGTTCGTAAGCCCAGACGTGCAGGCTCGATGGATCGAATCCAGCAAACTCCGGCCGCTGTTGCAGCTCCCGGACGAGCGCTTCGAAGCTCTCCAGTTCGGAGGCCCGGATCGTTATTTTTCGACGGCGCGGCATGGCTCTGATGGTTGGTTAGTGCTTGAAAAGCGTTTGATTTTTCTTCCTCGGTCGAATTTAAGTGCTTTTAATGTGTTGTTTATGAGCATAAAGCGGTTTTCTGTAGCTTTTGAAAAGCGCTTAAATATTCCGTAATTACATATCTTCCAGCGTTAGGCAGCGCTGCTCGATCTCATATTTCGGGAGCACCTTCTCCTTGAGGTGCTGCACCTTCTCGGCAAAGGCCTCGGGTTTGAACTCCTTGCGCTGGCGCTTGACCTCGACGGCCACGGCCCTGTTCTTCTCCAGCCGCAGGGCGACGATGTCGATCTCGTATTGTTCCTTGCCCTGCTTGGCCTCCCAGTAGGAGCCCAGGTCGCGGTATTCGTGACTTTCGATGAACTGCTGCTTGAAGTAGGTTTCAAGCGTTCGGCCCGAGTAGGTTGTGTAGTCGGCCGCAATTATCTTCTCCAGCACCTCGAACTGGTTCATCTCAACCAGCGTCCGGTTGCCTTCGAAGTAGCGGAACCAGAAGCGGAGGAAGAGGTCGGCAATCTCGTAGCGCACGGTCTGCGTTCCCTCTTTCGAGAGGATGGGACGCATCTTTTTCGTGATTCCATAGGTCTCTTCCAGCTTTTTCAACTGCCCGCCGATACTCTTTTCGCCCAGCGCCGCGGCAATCTCCGACTGGGTGTTGATACCGTTCGAGATGGCGTCGAGAATCGAGAAGTAGGTGCCGTACTGTTTGCCGAATTCGTCGATCAACAGCGTTTTGCCCTCGTCCTTGAAGGGTGAATCGGGATCGCATACCGCATGGATGATCTTTTTGACCGACAGGGCCTTTGCGTCCACCAGCAGCTCTACATACTTCGGGATGCCGCCCGTAACGGTATAAAGAGCCAGCAGGTCGTCGTTCGTGTATCCGGGGGCGTGCTCCGCGAGGATCTGCTTCAGCACCGGCAGTGCAAACGGCGAGAGTTTCATGATGACATCCGCCCGCCCGAACAGCGGTTCGTGGTAGTTCTGGAAGATCTTGACCATCAGCGAATAGATCGAGCCGCTGACGATGAAGTTCACATGGGTCTTCAGTCGGTATTGATCCCAGACATTCTGCACGTCGCTGTAGACCGACGGGTTGATGTTGAAGAACTCCTGGAATTCATCCACGACCAGCGTGAATCGGCGGCTCTTCCCCTGCTGCATCAGGAAGGTGAAGACATCCTGAAAACTCGTCATGGGCGGTACGAAAAGTCCCAGTTTTGCCGCAATCTCCTTGCAGTAGCCCGCGCAGAGCGATGCCTCGTTCTTGCGCCCGACGAAGAGGTAGACCAGCGGTTCGTCCTCCATGGCCCGGAGAATCAACGATGTCTTGCCGATTCGGCGGCGGCCCGTCAGAACGGTCAGTCGCGAATGGTCCTCGTATGACAAGGTGCGGATTTCGCGCAGCTTGGCTGTTTCCGTCTCGCGGTTGTAGAATTTCATGACGCGTGTTGCTTTGTTATGGCTATAAATTTTACCGCCGTAACAAAGTTAAAAAATGATTGGCAAATCTCCAAATTTTCATTCATTTGCCTGCTTCCCGCTGAAATAGGGATGGCTCATCAGCTCCAGGGCGGTCTGCTCCTCGGTGATCTTGATGTACTTCATGAACTCCCGTTCGGTCTTGTGGCCCGTGATCTTCATGATGGCGATGGTCGGGATTCCCGCCAGATACATGTTCGTTGCGCCGCTGCGCCGTGCCGTGTGGGTCTTCACCAGGCCGCACTTCTCGACCAGCCGACTCTTCTTCTCGCCATTCTCGATGTAGGAGACCTCGACCTTCTCCGTGATGCCCGCCTCGCGCGCAATCTCCTTGATGAGGTAGTTTACCTTCTGTTCGTAGGTTCTCGGCAGCCGGTTGTCGTACTTCTCCAGGATGGCCTGCAACTCGGGCCGGACCGGAATGACGACGTGGTTGCCGGTCTTCTGCTGCTTGAGGTCGATGACCTGCTGTCCGTTCTCCAGTGTGCGGATGTTGCCTTCGTTGATGGTCGAGTAGTCGCTGAAACGCTGCGCCGTGTAGCACCCCACCAGAAAGATGTCGCGGGCAACATCCTTGTGCCGGTTTTTCGAGAGGTTGAGCGCGGCGATGGCCCGGATCTCCGACTCCGTCAGGTAGATATTCTCCACGTCGGCCGTCAGCACGCGGAACTTGCGGCTCTCAATCGCCCCGTTGTCGTGCAGACCCTCCTCGCGGGCCGCGCGCATGATGATCTTCAGCTCCTTGACGTGGCGGCCGATCGTATTGACGGAGTAGTTCTTGGCGGTGAACCAGGCGACGAAGTCGTCGTAAAACTTCAGGTCGATGTCGGCAAAGTCGAACTGTTTGCGTTTGGCTTTGCAATACTCGTCGAACTGCACGACGAATCCCTTGTAGTTCTTGATGGTCGAGGGGCCGTAGCGGAGTTTGTGGTTGTTCAGCCGGGTGCCCTCCTCCATCTCGCGCGTGAAGCGGGCGATGTAGTCGCCGAGCGATTCGCGGCTGCGGACGCGGCGGCCGGTGGTGAGGCTGCGCGGGTGGTGGAAGCTGAAGATGATCTTCTCCAGCCGCGTCTTCGTCATTGCGTGCTCGGGATCCTTGGCAATCTCTCCGAGGATGTGGCTGCGCAGTTCGGAGAGATTCTTGGTCAGCTCGCGTCCCTGCTGCTCGGTGAAGTCGTCGGTAAGCTTCAGACCTCACAGAAACCGCGTTGCAGATAGCTGCAACACGGTTTTCGTTTTGTTTTGTCATACATGTGTATGGCAATGCATTGCTGTCATCAATACTTTATGCACCCGTGCGCTTTGCGGGATGTCTCTGATAATTCGCGGCGGACGGGACAGCCCGGGTGGGCATGAGTTTCACGTACCGCCAGCGGAACCAGGTGTGAAGCAGCGGTCGATTTTCTGCTGGTGCTGCCTGATATGGGAGGATTCGGTCTCAGTCCCGATCCCCGTAACAAGTTGCTGGGATTCTTCCTCCGCGGGATGGATTTGTACGACAAATTCGCGCATGAAATAATAATATTCCGGACTTTGACCTATTTTTGCGGCGGTTTTCAGCGGCGGCCCCTTCCGTTGCGGCAGGAGCCGTCGGCGGGTTGCCGCGCACGAGTGCGCAAAAGGAGATTGCATCATGGAAAAGGTATCCTGGAAGGGTCACGGCTCGATGCTGCTGGCCAATGTCACGTGGGGGCTGATGTCCCCGATCGCGAAAATCGTCATGGCGGGCGGGCTCGTGACGCCGCTCGTGTTGAGCGATCTGCGGATTTTCGGCGCGATGGTCCTCTTCTGGATCGTCTCGCTCTTCCGCAAACCCGAGCATGTGGCCTCGCGCGACATGTTCAAGCTCTTCGGGGCGTCGCTGCTGGCCATCGTCTTCAATCAGGGCTGCTTCATCTTCGGCGTGGGGATGACCTCGCCGGCCGATGCGTCGATCATCACGACCAGCATGCCGCTGTGGGCCATGTTGCTGGCCGCCTTCTTCCTTCGGGAGCCGATCACGGCCAAGAAGGTGCTCGGCATCGCCCTGGGAGCCGGCGGCGCCCTGCTGCTGATCGTCGGCAGCAACCGGGCGGCCGCCTCCGCGCCCGCCGGCGACGCTCCCGTGTGGGGCGATCTGCTGGTGCTGCTCGCGCAACTGAGCTATGCGCTCTACATCGTGCTGTTCAAGAACTTCGTGAACCGCTACTCGCTCATCACGATCATGAAGTGGATGTTCACCTACGCCTTCATCTGCACGCTGCCCTTCTCCTACGACGACCTCGCGGCGACCGACTGGTCGCTGCTCGGCGGCCGGGCGCTGGCCGGCATCCTCTTCATCGTCGTTTGCGCGACCTTCATCAGCTACATGCTGATCGTCGTGGGACAGAAGAACCTGCGGCCGACGGTCGCCGGTATGTACAACTACGTGCAGCCGGTGGTCGCCTGCATCGTCACGGTCAGCCTCGGGCTCGACACCTTCAATGCGACGAAGCTGTTTGCCGTCGCGCTGATCTTCGGCGGCGTCTACCTGGTGACGGCGAGCAAGAGCCGCGCGGAGTTGGAGGCCTCGCCGGAGCCGGGCGACAAGTGATTCTGCCGTTGTCCGTCCGGAGTGCGGACGGATGGCGTGCGGCCGGTATGAGAAACCGCCGACGGGAGCGCGGACGCTCCCCGGTCGGCGGTCTCTTTATGCCCGGCCGGTGACAGAAAAGGGACAGGGCCGCCGTCGGAAGGTACCGGCTCGCGTCGGAAGATGCGGCGCCTTGACATAGGCTGCGCAGCCCGGTGAGATTCCTGCGCTGTTCGTGCTCCTGCTGCCTGGCGACGGTGCTTGCCTTGGACGTTGGGTGTGAACCTTGTCGCAGATGCCCGAGGTAATGCGAAATAGATGGAGAGGGACCGAAATGCTGTTTCGGTCCCTCTCCATTTATGCGGTTTGAGTAAATGGCGGAGAACGGGTGCGCCCTGCCGCCGATTCGTCCCTTTGCTCCGTTGCGGGGCCCCTTTTCGGGTCTGATCCCGAGGTTCCCGGAGCCGGTTGTTATTTGCGGCGTTCGATCTCGTATTCCCGCTCGCCGCGGCTGTTGACCAGCGTGTAGTGCATGGTCCCTTCGTCGAACGAGAGCAGGCCGAACCCGGAGTTCTCCCCGGCGTACTGCGTCAGCGGGCCGCGCTGCGGGGCGCGCTGCTTCGAGGCCGAGGTGTTCACTACATAGTCGATGCTGTCCTGGCCGGTGCGGATGTGCTGGAACGTGTGGATATGGCCGCAGAAGTAGGCATCGACGCTGTTCCGGCGGAAGATCTCCTCCAGCCGTGCCCGCATGTCCTCCTGCTCGCAGTCGTCCTTCTCGTCGTAGGTGTACATCGGGTGGTGTCCCACGACGATCTTCCACTTCTCGTTCGAGGCGCACAGTACGCTGTCGATCCAGCGCACCTCCGTGTCGGGGTCGACGAGCTGCACGTCGGGATACTTCGCCTGCTCGGCGCGGTATTTCCCGATCAGCGGCGTCGTGTCGATGAAGACGAAGCGCACACGCTCCGAGTCGGTCACCTCGTCGTCCAGCGGTACGGAGAAGGTGTAGTAGCGGTCGGGCATGTTCCAGCGGCGGCTGACCTCCGTGTAGTCCATCATCGCCTGCGTGTTGCCGCGGTATTCGTGGTTGCCCAGCACGCCGTACCAGGGGCATTGGAGCTCGCCGTGCGAGTAGATACTCTCGAAATTGGACCACAGCAGCGGATCGCGGGTCGACTGGATTCCCTCGTAGTGGAACAGGTCACCGCACGAGATGACAAATTCCGGACCGAGTTCATCCGCGTAGACGCCCATCCATTCGCCGATGAGACGCTGGTCGTAGGAGCCGTTGCGGCCCGCGTCGGAGAGCATCAGAATGTTGAGTTCACCGTCGTAGGTCCCTTCGGCGGCTTTCTTTTCGGATTGTGTCGTTGCACAGGCCGCAAGGACCACGGCCAGCAGCGTGATGCTGATGATGCAGATGATGCCGATTTTGTTCATGTCATTTATATAAGTAAGAGGTTTTTTCGCCGGATTGCTGCGGCAAATATAGGCAATAATCGGGCGGGAGGAACACCCCGCGCCAAACTTAACGTAAATGTAACCGTTTTGCATAGAGACTGTTGCGCGAAGATAAAAATGCCGTAACAGGGGTGCCATACTTTTGCCGCAGCAAACCAATCCACATTTTATGAAGAAGAAACTTTACGCATTCGTTCTGTTTGTCTCGCTGGCCCTGGGAGCCCTTGCCCCGTCCGGACTTGTTGCCGCGCCGGATACCGAGGCCGAAGCCAAGGCGGCCGCCGCCGCGGCCGCCGCGCCCCGCGGTTCGCTCGCCGGAGTCGTGCTCGACGATGCACGACACGCCATTGCCGGAGCCGTGGTCTATATTCGGACGTTGAATCTGGGGACCGTGTCGGCCTCCGACGGCAGCTTCTCGTTGCGGGGCATTCCCGAGGGGACCTATGAGGTGTGTGTCAACTACGTCGGTTACGAGCAGATATGCCGTAACTTTGCAATCCGCAAGGACGAGACGCAGCACTGCGAATTCCTGCTGCACGAGGGCATGGCCATCGGCAGCGTCGTCGTGTCGGGCATTGTCGAGGGGCAGCGCCGGGCGTTGACGCTGCAGCGGAACAACGACGGGGTGAGCAATATCGTCGCTGCGGACCAGATGAGCCGCTTTGCCGACGCGAACATCGGTGACGCGATGAAGCGCATCCCGGGCATCAACGTCCAGTACGACCAGGGCGAGGCCCGTTTCGGGCAGGTGCGCGGCACGGCACCCGACCTGACGTCGGTGACACTCAACGGAAACCGCCTGCCCTCGGCCGAGGGCGACTCGCGGGCCGCGCAGCTCGACCTGATTCCGACCGACATGATCCAGACGATCGAGGTCAACAAGGTCGTGACGGCCGATATGGACGGTGACGCCATCGGCGGGTCGGTGAACCTCGTGACGAAGAACTCGCCCTACCGCCAGACCCTCTCCGCAAATGCGGGCATGGGCTATAACCCCATTTCGCAGCGGGTGACCTTCAACGGCTCGGTGAGCTGGGGGTCGCGTTTCTTCAAGGACCGCCTGGGCGTCATGGCGGCCGTGGCCTACCACAACAATCCGATCGGTTCGGACAATATCGAGGCGACATGGAAACAGGATGACGACGGGAAGGCCTACGTCGACGAGTTCGAGATACGTCAGTACTACGTGCACCGCGAGCGGCAGAGTTATTCGCTCTCGCTCGACTGGAAGTTCAACGAGAACCACAAGATCGAGCTGCGCGGCATGTACAACCGACGCAACGACTGGGAGAACCGTTACCGGCTGACCTATAAGGATGTCACGCCCGACGGGGACGGCACGGCCACGGCCTACCTGCGGCGTCAGACCAAGGGCGGATCGCCCGACAACAAGTTTGCGCGTCTGGAGCGTCAGCAGACCGCCGACATCGCCCTGTCGGGCGAGCACAACCTCGGCTGGCTGGGTGTCGAGTGGGGCTTCGACTACGCCCGGGCTACGGAGGACCGTCCCAACGAGCGCTACATCGGACTGGAGAGCGACGAGGATGATCCGATCCGTTTCGAGGTTGACCTTTCGGACGGCCGCGAACCGCACTTCACCCCCACCGACGCATCGCGCATGGAGCTCAACACGACGAACTTCATCAAGCTCGACGAACTGACCGAGTCGTTCAGCGAGATCGAGGAGAACGAGTACAAGGCCCATGTCGACCTGCGCGCCCGGCTCTTCACCGGTACTTTTGCCGGTACGCTCAAGGCCGGATACAAGTACCAGCACAAGGAAAAATCGAAATTCATCACCTTCTACGACGTGGAGCCGGCAGACGAGGAGTCCTTCATCGCCGCGGCGATGGGCGCCGGCAACACCTTCGATGCCACGCGCGGGAATTTCTATGCCGGGGACTACACGGTCGGCGATTTTGTCAGCAAGCAGTACCTTTCGCGCCTCGACTTCGGGGATGCCTCGCAGTTCGATCTTGTGCGCAATCCGATGGAGGAGGCCGAGAACTACGAGGGCCGTGAGACGATCCATGCGGCCTACCTGCGCTACGACCAGCAGCTGGGCAGCCGCCTGAAGCTGATTGCCGGCCTGCGCCTCGAACACACGCAGTTCGACTATACGGGCAACGCGCTGCACGTGGATGCCGACGAGGAGCACATCACCTCGACGCCCGTGTCGCGGCGCTCCGACTACGACAACTGGCTCCCCTCCGTGCTGCTCAAGTACGAACCGGTGGACAACCTGGTCCTGCGTGCCAGCTTCACCACGACGCTCGCCCGTCCGAAGTTCCGGCAGCTGGTTCCGGGCGACCGCGTGAACCTGGCCGACGAGGAGTATACGATGGGCAATCCCGACCTGCGGAACACCATCTCGAACAACTACGACCTGATGTTCGAATACTACTTCCGTTCGATCGGCCTCGTTTCGGCCGGCGTCTACTACAAGGATATTTCCGACTTCATCGTCGACGCCATGATCGAGGACCAGACGATCGGCGGCACGGAGTTCAAGGAGCTCTACAAGGCGGTCAATGCGGGCGACGCCACGCTCTTCGGTGTCGAGCTGGCCTTCCAGCGCGATCTGGGCTTCATCTCCCCGGCGCTCAAGAACTTCGGTATCTACACCAACTACACCTACAACCGGTCGAAGGTTACGCGGCTGACCGACCCCATCTTTGCGGGCCGCAGCGCCGACGGCATCCAGCTGCCCGGTACGCCCGAGCACACGGTCAACGCCTCGCTCTACTTCGAGAACAAGCGCCTGACGGCGACCCTCTCGTACAACTACGCCAGCTCGTTCCTGGACAACGAAGAGATGGGTATGACCGCCTTCACGGACCGCTACTACGACAGCGTGAACTACCTCGACGCCAATGTCTCGGTGCGCGCCACGAAGTACCTTGCGCTCTTTGCCGAGGTGGGCAACCTGCTGAACCAGCCCCTGCGCTACTATCAGGGGACGAAGGAGCGCGTGCGCCAGGCCGAATACTACGGCATCCGCTTCTCGGTCGGTGCCAAGGTGCGCTTCTGACGGACGCCGCCGACAATCCGAAAAAGGCCGCTTGTCGAAGCGGCCTTTTTCTTTTGCGGGTATCAGAAGGTGTAGCCCGCCTCGATGTAGGCGTAGCGGCCCAGGTAGGAGGTGACCGTCGTCAGCACGTAGTCCGTATCGAATCGGGGCGTGGCGTGGTCGGGGCGGTTGGGCAGGTCGATGACGCCGGGCGGGAGCGACAAGCAGGAGGGGCAGGATGAGGTGGAAGCGGGACATGGTGCGGCGATTTTCCCGGCAAGATGGCGATTTTTCCGCAGAAACGGTCGCGACGGGTTCCGCTCCGCACCCGAAGAACACGCACGGGTGAGCGCGGATGCCGATTTTTTTCGTATCTTTATCGGGCTTTTCTCCGGCCGTTGCCGGGCAGCCCCCGATCAAACGATGAAAACCAAGGATATCTTCACCTTCCGTGACGCCGAGAAGCAGGCGGGCCCCGTGGCCTTCGCGACGATGCTCAAGCCGGCGGGATCGACCTGCAACCTCGACTGCCACTACTGCTACTACCTCGACAAGGCGGTGCAGTACGGCGGCCGCCAGGCCGTGATGAGCGACGAACTGCTCGAACGCTACATCAAACAGTACATCACGGCCAACGAGGTGCCGACGGTGCAGTTCTGCTGGCACGGCGGCGAGCCGCTGCTGCTGGGGCTGGACTTCTACCGCCGGGCGATGGAGCTCCAGAAGAAGTATGCCGACGGCAAGCGCATCGAGAATACGCTCCAGACCAACGGCACGCTGGTCGACGAGGCGTGGTGCGACCTTTTCGCCTCGAACAACTTTCTGGTGGGCGTCTCGCTCGACGGTCCGGAGGATATTCACGACGCCTTCCGCGTGACGAAGGGCGGGCAGCCGACCTTCGCGCGCGTGATGCGGACGATCGAGCTGTTCCAGCACGGCGGCGTCGAGTACAACACGTTGAGCGTCGTAAACCGGCGTTGTGAAGGGCGCGGCGCGGAGATCTACCGCTTCTTCCGCGATACGGTGCACAGCCGCTACATGCAGTTCCTGCCCGCCGTGGAGCACGTGATCGACAAGCCGGGCTACCACCGTCCGCTCATCGTCTCGCCCGAGCACGAGGGGGCGCGGCTGGCCGAGTGGTCGGTCTCGGCCGAAGGGTACGGCAACTTCCTCTGCGATGTCTTCGACGAGTGGGTCGTGCGCGACGTGGGGCAGTACTTCGTCCAGATGTTCGACGCGACGCTGGCCCAGTGGTGCGGCGTGCAGCCCGGCGTCTGCTCGATGGGCGAGACGTGCGGCGATGCGCTGGTCGTCGAGCACAACGGCGACGTCTACTCGTGCGACCACTTCGTCTATCCCGAATACAAGCTGGGCAACATCCGCGAAACGACCCTGGCGGAGATCTACCGCTCGAAGAAGCGTGTCGACTTCGGCCTGGCGAAGCGCAATGCCCTGCCGGCCGAGTGCCTGCGCTGCAAATACTACTTCGCCTGTCGCGGCGAGTGCCCCAAGCACCGCTTCGAGACCGGTGCGGACGGCTGCCGCAAGAACTCGCTCTGCGAGGGGCTGAAGCACTACTTCCGCCACGCCGAACCCTACATGGACTACATGCGCGAGCTGCTCTCCAAGGAGCAGTCCCCGGCCTGGGTCGTGCCCTTCGCCCGCCGCCGCATGGGGCTGATGTAGCCCCGGGCCTTTGCCCCCGAAGCGCGCGTCGGATGCGGGCGTGCGGCAAGATGAAAAACTGTCCCGGAGGGTCCGGCGGCAACGCATCCGGGCGTCGTCAGGCATGGTCCGGTGCGACATAAAAATAAGGGGTGTCCCGTCGGGACACCCCTTTGCACGTGCAGGCCCTGTAAGCCGGGTTCTGTTCCCGGAGCGGACTCCGGGCCCCTGTCATTTATCTACGACGGCAGTCACCTGCCGCCTCCAGCAACCTACCCCCCGGCATCGGACGAGCAACCCTTGATTGCCGGTATACATGGTCTTGCAACCCACGGGACGTACTGCCGGGTGACATCACTGCCCCCGCGGTGGGCTCTTACCCCGCCTTTTCACCCTTACCTGCCGGCGTTCCCTTGCGGGACCCGGCGGGCGGTCATTCTCTGTTACGCTCCCATACCCTCACGGATATCAAGTCGTTGGCTTGCGTGGCGCTCTGCGTTGCCCGGACTTTCCTCCCCCGGCCGACGGCCGGCAGCGACAGGGCGGGCCTGCGCCGCAAAGGTACGCAATCGGAAGCAGAATTCAAAACCCCGCGGCGGGTCAGAGGATCTTTTTCACCCAGCGGAACATCCGGTAGGGCATGTAGCGGAACGGCGGGTCCGCCCACGTCGGGGTCGAGACGACGGCCCGGCGGTGCGTGAAGGCGTCGAAGCTCTCGCGGCCGTGGTAGCGCCCCATGCCCGAGTTGCCCACGCCGCCGAAGGGGAGCGCCTCGTTGGCGATGTGCATGATCGTGTCGTTGAGGCACGCACCGCCCGAGAGGGTGGCATCGACCACTTCGGCGGCCTTTTTTTCGGGTCCGAAACTGTAGAGGGCCAGCGGATGTTCGCGGCTGTTGATCAGGCGCACGGCCTCGTCCCGCTCGTCGAAGAGCAGCACGGGCAGCACGGGACCGAAAATCTCCTCCTGCATGACCGGCGACGAGGGGTCCACGTCGCCCAGCAGCGTGGGTTCGATGTAGCGCTCGGCGGCGTCGGTCCGCCCGCCCGCCAGGATGGTGCCCTGTGTGAGGTAGCTGCTGACGCGGGCATAGGCGCGGTCGTCGACCATCCGCACGTAGTGGGGGCTTTGCCGCGGGTCGTCGCCCAGCATCTGCCGCACGGCGCGGGTGAAGGCCTCGACAAAGGGCTCCAGCAGCGAGCGGTGCAGCAGCAGATAGTCCGGAGCGATGCAGGTCTGCCCGGCGTTGAGCGCCTTGCCCCAGGCGATGCGGCGCGCGGCGATGCGGATGTCGGCTCCGCGGTCCACGACGACGGGGCTCTTGCCGCCCAGCTCCAGCACGACGGGCGTGAGGTGCCGCGCGGCGGCCTCCATGACGACGCGCCCCACGGCCGGGCTGCCCGTGAAGAAGATGACGCCCCACCGCTCGGCAAGCAGCTGCGTGTTGACTTCGCGGTGCCCCTCCACCACGGCGACGTACTCTTCGTCGTAGATCTGGGCGATCATCCGTGCCAGCGTCTGCGAGACGTGCGGCGTGGCGGGCGAGGGCTTCAGCATCGCCGTGCAGCCGGCCGAGATGGCTCCGACCAGGGGGTTGAGCAGCAGCTGCACGGGATAGTTCCACGGTGCGATGATGAGCGCCGGGCCGAGCGGCTGCTTCAGGATGCGGCTGCTTGCGGGCCAGAGCTTGAGCGGCGTCGGCCGCCGCTCGGGGCGCATCCACTGCCGGAGGTGGCGCAGGTGGTTGCGGATCTCGCCGCGCACGATGCTCAACTCCGTGAGATAGGCCTCCTCGGGCGATTTGTGCAGGTCCTGCCACAGCGCTTCGCAGAGGGGCTGCTCCCACTGCCGCAGCGCCTGGTCGAGACGCCGCAGCATCGTGCGGCGGAAGGCGGCGGAGCGGGTCTCGCCGCGGTCGAAATAGTCGCGTTGGGCCGCCGCGAGGGCGCTGATGCGGGCGGCCGGGGTGTTTTCTGTGGTCATGGCGGATGGATATTGGGTTGGCCTTCGGCGTCCGCTCCACCCTGCGCCGGGGCGAAGGGCCGGCACCTGCGCGGCGCTTCCGCCCGTGCAGGTGCGGCGTGCGGAGGGGCGCGCCGCGAGGCGTTACCGCTTTTCGCGGAAGATGTTCAGGTGGGCCAGCAGCGGATTGCGGCGTGCGAGCAGGAAGAACTCGGCGACGAGCAGCACGAGGGCGGCGATGAGCAGGTACTGGTACTGTTCGTTGAACTCCTCGAAGCGCACGGTCGAGAGCTCGCTCTGCTCCATCTCGTTGATGCTGCGCACGATCTCGTCCAGACCGATATCCTGCTTCGTGGCGCGGACGTAGGCGCCGCCCGTCAGGTCGGCGATCTGCGCGAGCATCTCCTCGTTGAGCTTCGAGACGACCATTTCGCCCTGTTCGTCGCGGATGAACTCGCCGTCGATCTCGATCGGGGCCCCCTCGGGCGTGCCGATGCCGATCGTGTAGATGCGGATGCCCTGCTCGGCGGCCCGCTTCGCCACGGCCACGGCATCGTCGTCGTGGTTCTCGCCGTCGGTGATGAGGATGATCGCCCGGCTGCGCTTCTCGTCCGTCTCGCCCGAGAAGGAGAGCAGCGCCTGCTCGAGCGCCTTGCCGATGGCCGTGCCCTGCACGGAGACCTGCGAGGGGTCGATGCGCCGCGCGAAGGCCTTGGCCATGCGGTAGTCCGACGTGATGGGTAGCTGCACGCGGGGCTCGCCGGCGAAGACGATCAGCCCCACGCGGTCCTGCTTCAGCCCGTCGAAGAGCCTGTTGATGGCGTATTTGGTCCGTTCGAGCCGGTTGGGCTCGAAATCCTCGGCCAGCATCGAGTTCGAGACGTCCACGACGAGCATCATCTCGACGCCCCGGGCCTTCTCCTCGCGGAGCTTCGAGCCGAACTGCGGGCGGGCGGCGGCCAGCACGACGAGCGCCACGGCGCCGCAGAAGAGGATGAACTTCAGCACGACGCGCCCGTTCGACACCTCGGGCATCAGCTCCGCGAGCGTATCGGGGTTGCCGAAGCGGGCGAGACGGCGGCGGCGCTGTGCCGCGACGCCGGCAAAGAGCACGACGAAGAGCGGGATGAGCGTCAGCAGCCAGAGATATTGCGGATTTGCGAATCGGAACATGTCGGATGGGGTTTAGGGAATACGTTTGAGCACGAGGTTCGAGAGCAGCAGCTCGGCCGTGAGCAGCGCCAGCGCCGCGAGCACCCACCCGAGGAAGAGTTCGTGGTAGGTGATGCGCTCGGTGACCTCGACCCGGCTCTTCTCCAGCTGGTTGATCTCGTCGTAGATTGCCTGCAGCTTCTCCTTGTCCGTGGCGCGGAAGTAGCGGCCGCCCGTCAGGCGGGCGATCTCGGTGAGGGTCTTCTCGTCGATCTCGACCTTCTGGTTGATGAAGGTCATGTTGCCGAACATGTCCACGGCCGGGTAGGGGGCCGTGCCGCGCGAGCCGACGCCGATCGTGTAGACGCGGATGCCCTGCGCCCGGGCGATCTCGGCGGCCGTCATCGGGGCGATCTCGCCCCGGTTGTTGATGCCGTCGGTCAGCAGGATGATGACCTTCGACTTGGCCTCGCTTTCGCGCAGGCGGTTGATCGCCGTGGCCAGTCCGTTGCCGATGGCCGTGCCGTCCTCGATCAGGCCGCTGCGGATGCGGGCCAGCAGCGTCTGCAGGGTGCTCTGGTCGGTGGTCAGCGGGCTCTGCGTGAAGGCTTCGCCGGCGAAGACCACCAGTCCGAGCCGGTCGCCGACGCGGTCGCTGATGAACGATGCGGCGACCTCCTTGGCGGCGGTGATGCGGTCGGGCTTGAAGTCCCGGGCCAGCATCGAGCCGGAGACGTCGATCGAGAGCATGATGTCGATGCCCTCGGTCGAGGTGCGGACATTCTGTTCGATGCCCTGCGGACGGGCCAGCGCCACGACCAGCAGTGCATAGGCCGCCGTGCGCAGCACGAAGGGGAGGTGGCGCAGGTAGTAGCGCACGCTCTTCGGGGCGCGCAGCACCCCCTCGACGGTCGAAATCTGAATGGCTGCGCCGCCCTGCCTTACGCGCCAGACGTAGTAGGCGATCATCGGGGCGATGAGCGCGAGCAGCCACAGGTAGTATGGTGATGCGAAGTGCATGGTTGTATGTGTTTACCAGTTTTTCCGGCCCCGGACGACGACGCCCTGCTTCTCCTTGAGCTTCTCCTGCGTGCGGTCCTCCTGCGCCTGGATGGCGTCGAGGATCTGCTGCTGCTCCTGCTCCGAGATGCCGCTTTCGACGGGCTGCCCGTCGCCTTCACCCTGCTGCGGGTCCTGCTGCGGGTCCTGCTGTCCGTCTCCCTGTTGCGGGTCCTGCTGACCATCCTTGTCCTGGTTCTGATCCTGGTTTTGATCCTGTTGATCCTGATTCTTGTCCTGATCCTGCTGCCCCTGCTGATTCTGGTTCTGCCGGTTCTGCTGATCCTGATTCTGCTGGTCGTCTCCGCCTCCGCCCTGGTTGTTCTTGTCGAGCAGCTGCTTGGTGTAGGCGTAGTTGTATTTGGCCTCCATGTCGTCGGGGTTCAGCCGCAGCGACTGGCGGTAGCTTTCGAGCGCCTCCTGATACTTCTGCTGCTTGAACCGCGCATTGCCCAGGTTGTACCAGGCCTCGGCCCGTTCGGCATCCGAACGCAGCGTGTCGGCCGCGGCCTGCATCATCGTCTGCTCGGCGCGGTCGTACATCTCGGCCTTGTAGAGGGCGTTGCCCAGGTCGTAGGTCGCCTCGAACTGTCCCGGGGCGAGCGTCAGGGCCGTCCCGTAGCGCTTGATCGCCTCCTCGTAGTTGCCCTTGTGGTACTCGCGCGTGCCCTTGCGCACCTGCGCGCGTTCGGGCATGCGCTGTGCCGCGGCACCGGTCGCCACGAAGAGCATCACCAGCAGGATATGTAACGCTTTGTACATGACCGTCTAATTTTTCATGATTTCTTCTCCCTCCGGCTCCTCGGCCTGCTCGCTCGCGGGCTTGGTCTCCTCGACGAAGTAGTAGGCCTTCAGGTAGTCGTTCTCGTTCTGCTCGGCATCGGGCGCCATCTTGGCGAACTTCGCCAGGTCGGCCGTGCGCAGCAGCGACGTGAGGTCCATGCGGGCCTTGTCGGGCAGCTCGATGCCGCGCATCGCGTCGATGATCTCGTCGGAGGTCATCTCCATGGCCCCGACGCCCCACCGTCCGGCGATGTAGGTGCGCAGAATGTCCGTCAGCCCCGAGTAGTACTGCTTGTGGCGGTTGTTCTGCCAGAGCTTCTGGTTGTGGAGCGCCTCCAGCGCCCGGATTGCCTCGACGTGCGGCGGCAGCGGGGGTGCCGGCCGGAAGAGGTCGCCGAGCCGCTTGCCGCGGCTGCGCAGGTAGCGCACGAGGCCCCAGAGCCCTACGACGAGGACGATGAGCACGAACGTGCCCCACCAGAGATACCCGCTGATCTCGGCCATGCGGAACGGCAGGGTCTTCTGCGGCTTGAGGTCGTAGATCGACTGCGAGGTCGAGTCGATCTGGAAGGTGTTGACCCGCAGGTAGACCAAGTCGCGGCCGCGCAGCGTATCGAGGATGTTCTTGTCGGCGTAGAGCACGGCGGCCGCGCCGAGGTTGAAGTTGCCCTCCTCGAAGGCCGCCATGCGGTAGCGCTTGCGCAGCTTCAGGTGGCGACCGTCGCGCAGGAGCGTGTCGACGGGAAACTCCTTGACAAGCTCGAAGTCGCCTTCCGGCGAGCCGGTGAAGGAGGGGAACTCCACGACCTGCACGAGGTCCTTCTCCACGTCGATGATGTAGTCGAAGCGGTCGCCGATCATCACGCTGTCGGGCTCGACGTGCGAGCGCACGACCGGCTCCTGCGCCGCACCGGGAAGTGCGGCGAGGGTGAGCGCTGCGGCGGCGATTGCGGAAGTGATGCGTGTCATCGTTGTCTGAAGAGTTTGATGAGCTCGGCCACGTAGTCGCCGTCCGTGGGGATGAGGACCGAGTCGATGCGGTTGTGCTTGAGCGTGGCGTCGATCTCGTCGCTGCGCCGCCGCCACGTCGCGGCGTAGTGCTCGCGCACGGCGCGCGAGGAGGTGTCGACCCACACCTTGCGGCCCGTCTCGGCGTCGCGCAGCTCGACGATGCCCACGTCGGGCAGCTCCTCTTCGCGCGGGTCGCAGACGCGGATGCCCACCAGGTCGTGCTTGCCCCGGGCGATCTTCAGCGCGTCGTCGAGGGCCTCGCGGTCGCCGGACGAATCCATGAAGTCCGAGAGGATGAAGGTCGTGCAGCGCTTCTTGTTGACGTTCGTCAGGAAGCGGATCGGCTCCGAGAGCTTCGTGCCCCGCGATTCGGGCCGGAAGCCCACCAGCTCGCGGATGATCGTCAGGATGTGGCTGCGCCCCTTCTTCGGGGGGATGAACTTCTCGATACGATCCGAGAAGAAGATGCAGCCCACCTTGTCGTTGTTCTCCGATGCCGAGAAGGCCAGCACGGCGGCGATCTCGGTGATGATGTTCTTCTTGAGCCGCTCCGTCGTGCCGAACATGCGCGACGCCGAAACGTCGACGACGAGCATCATCGTCAGCTCGCGCTCCTCCTCGTAGACCTTGATGTGGGGTTTGCGCGAACGGGCCGTGACGTTCCAGTCGATGTCGCGCACGTCGTCGCCGGCCCGGTACTCCCTCACTTCGGAAAACGACATGCCCCTGCCGCGGAAGGCCGTGTGGTACTTTCCGGCGAAAATCTCGTTGGAAAGACCGCGGGTCTTGATCTCGATCTTGCGGACACGTTTCAGAATATCGTTTTCGGTCTGCTGCATCGTTAGGGTACGATTACGTTGTTGAGGATGTCGGTGATGATCTCCTCGGTGGTGATGTTCTCGGCTTCGGCCTCGTAGGTGAGCCCGATGCGGTGGCGCAGCACGTCGTGGCAGACGGCGCGCACGTCCTCCGGAATGACGTATCCGCGGCGGCGGATGAAGGCGTAGGTGCGGGCGGCTTTGGCCAGCGAGATCGACGCACGCGGCGATCCGCCGTAGGCGATCAGGCTCTGGAGCCGCTGGAGGTTGTATTCGGCCGGCTCGCGCGTGGCGAAGATGATGTCGACGATGTACTTCTCGATCTTCTCGTCCATGTAGACGTCCTCGACCACCTTGCGGGCCTTGACGATGTCCTCGGGCGTGATGACCTTGGCCACCTGCGGCATGCCGGCGCCCGAGAGGTTCATGCGCACGATGTCGCGCTCCTCCTGCTTCTTGGGGTAGGAGATGCGCACCTTGAGCATGAAACGGTCGACCTGCGCCTCGGGCAGCGGGTAGGTGCCCTCCTGCTCGAGGGGGTTCTGCGTGGCCAGCACCAGGAAGGGCTGCGGCAGCGGGTAGGTGTTGTCGCCGATGGTCACCTGACGCTCCTGCATCGCCTCGAGCAGCGCCGACTGCACCTTGGCCGGCGAACGGTTGATCTCGTCCGCCAGCACGAAGTTGGCGAAGATCGGGCCCTTGCGGACGATGAAGTCCTCGCTCTTCTGCGAGTAGATCAGCGTACCCAACAGGTCGGCCGGCAGCAGGTCGGGCGTGAACTGGATACGCGAGAAATCGGCGTCGACGGCCTTGGCCAGCGTTGTGATGGCCAGCGTCTTGGCCAGTCCCGGCACGCCCTCGAGCAGGATGTGTCCGTTCGACAGCAGGCCGATCAGCAGGGTGTCGATCAGGTGGCTCTGGCCGACGATGACCTTGCCCATTTCGGTGCGCAGCGTATCCACGAAGACCGATTCGCGTTCGATACGCTCGTTGAGTTCCTTGATGTTGATGACTTCGCTCATTGTTTTATCGTATGTTGTTGTCTTGTCGCCGAATGTGTTCTCTTTAACGATTCAACGTGCAAAGATATTATTTATTCGCCAAAAAATCTTCCTCAAAACTTATTAACTTTGCGGGCATGGAATCCAACGAATCACCCATCCTTGCGGGGCTGAATCCCGCGCAGCGCGACGCGGTCATCCACTACGACGTCCCCTCGCTCATCATCGCCGGGGCCGGCTCGGGCAAGACGCGCGTGCTGACCTCGCGCATCGCCTACATGATCGAGCAGGGCGTGGCGCCGGAGCGCATCCTCGCGCTGACCTTCACGAACAAGGCCGCCGAGCAGATGCGCACGCGCATCGCGCAGATGCTCCCCGACAACCGCGCGCGCCGCATCCGCATGGGCACGTTCCATTCGGTCTTCTCGCGCATCCTGCGCGAAAACGCCGAGCTGATCGGCTTTCCGCAGTCGTTCACGATCTACGAGCCGGCCGACAGCCGCAACCTGCTCAAGACGATCGTCCGCGAGCTGAACCTTGCCGACGAGAAGTACAAGCCCAATGTTCTGGCCTCGCGCATATCCTATGCCAAAAACTGCCTGGTGACCCCCGGGGCCTACCTCGCCTCGGCAAATTACGCCGCCGAGGACCGGCAGGCGCAGATTCCCGAGTTCGGCAACATCTACAACATCTACTGCCAGCGCTGCAAGCACAACGGCGCCATGGACTTCGACGACCTGCTGCTGCAGACCAACATCCTGCTGCGCGACCACCCCGACGTGCTGCGGCGCTACCAGGAGCAGTTCGAGTACATCCTCGTCGACGAGTACCAGGACACGAACTACGCGCAGTACATCATCATCCGGCGCCTCTCGCAGCTCCACTCGCGGGTCTGCGTCGTGGGCGACGACGCGCAGTCGATCTACTCGTTCCGCGGGGCCAAGATCGAGAACATCCTCTCCTTCAAGAAGGACTACCCCTCGGCGATGGTCTTCAAGCTGGAGCAGAACTACCGCTCGACGCGCACGATCGTCGAGGCGGCCAACTCGGTGATCGCCCGCAACCACAAGCGCATGGAGAAGCACTGCTTCTCGGAGGGCGCCGTGGGCGAGAAGATCCGCATCCTGAAGGCCTACACCGACCGCGAGGAGGCCGAGATGGTCGTCTCGGACCTGCGCGAGAAGATCCGCGAGACGGGCGACCGCTGGTCGGACGTGGTGATCCTCTACCGCACGAACAACCAGTCGGCCGTGCTGGAGGACAACCTGCGGCGCCGCGGCGTCCCCTACCGCATCTACAAGGGGTCGTCGTTCTACGACCACAAGGAGATCAAGGACCTGCTGGCCTACATCCGGCTGGTCATCAACCCGCGCGACGACGAGGCCTTCCGGCGCATCGTCAACTACCCGGCGCGCGGCATCGGCGAGACGACCGTGCAGCGCATTGCGCAGCTGGCTGCCGCGCAGGGCAGTTCGATGTGGGAGGCGGTCGACGCGCTGGTCGCCGAGCCCGCCGCCGATGCCGTCCAGCGGACCATCGCCCGCAAGGTCGCCGAGTTTGTGGCGATGATCCGCGCGCTGTCGCTTGCCCGCAACGAGAAGGGGCTCTACGACTTCGGCCTGGAGATCGCCTCGCGCTCGGGCATCCTGGCGGCCTACCGCGCGGAGAACTCGCCCGAGGCGACGTCGGCGCTGGACAATATCGAGGAGCTGCTCAACTCGATGCAGCTCTTCAAGGAGCAGCGCGATGCCGAGATCCGCGGCGGCGAGCGGCAGGCGGACGAGGAGGCCACGATCGAGGAGTGGTTGCAGCAGGTGATGCTCATGACCGACATGGACAAGGACGATCCGGAGGAGGACGACAAGGTGACGCTCATGACCGTCCACTCGGCCAAGGGACTGGAGTACAAATACGTCTATATCGTGGGGCTCGAGGAGAACCTCTTTCCCTCGCAGCGGGCCGCCGAGTCGCCCGACGGCATCGAGGAGGAGCGGCGCCTCTTCTACGTCGCCCTCACGCGGGCGAAGGTGCAGGCGACGATCTCCTATGCCGAGACGCGCTTCAAGTGGGGCAACATGGAGTTCTCGCGCCCGAGCTGCTTCCTGCGCGAGATCGACCCGCGCTATGTCGAGGCCGATTTCGACACGCAGGAGCTGCGCACGCAGCGGCAGCAGGAGCCCGGCGGCCCCTCGGCCATCGACGAGCTGCGTCGCCGCTTCGACTACCGTTTCCAGCAGCAGCGGCAGGGTGCGTCGGCCTCCCGCACGGGCGGAGCTCCGGCAGGCGGATACGGCGCGCGCGGAGGTTACGGCACATCGGGCGGCTTCGGGCGCCCGGCAGACGGCGAATCGGGCACGGCGCGACGCTATGCCCGCACGGCGGCCGAAGGTCCCGGGCACGTTGCGTCGCAGCGGCAGACATCCCGTCCCGCCGCTCCTGATCCGGCCCTCGTGCAGCCGCCGCGCCCCTCGACCGCGGGGATGCGCCGGCTGGGGGTCCGCCCGGCGCAGAGCGCCGCACCGGCCGCCGCGGGCGACTATGCCGTGGGCGACCGCGTCGAGCACGCCACGTTCGGTGTCGGCGTCATCCGGCGCATCGAGCAGCTGGCGGGAGACCAGAAACTCGTCGTGGCCTTCGACAACGCCGGGGAGAAGACCCTGCTGGCGAAGTTCGCCCGGCTGACCAGATGCTGATCCGATGCAGACGCCTCTCGTTTCGGTCGTGATGACCACCTACAACCACGCCCCCTACCTGCGGCAGGCGATCGAGGGGGTGCTGGCGCAGCAGACCCCCTTCGACGTGGAGCTGGTGCTGGGCGAGGATTGCAGTACGGACGCCACGCCCGCGATCTGCCGCGAATATGCCGAGCGGTATCCCGGTCGGGTGCGGCTGGTGACGGGCCCCGCGAACGTGGGGTGGCGGGCCAACTACCGCCGCACGTTTGAGGCGTGCCGCGGCCGCTACGTCGCCTACTGCGACGGCGACGACTGGTGGGAGGACCCGCACAAGCTCCGCCGGCAGGTCGAACGGCTCGAGGCCGACCCCTCCTGCGGACTCTGCTATACGCGCACGGAGCGCTGCGACCAGGCGACCGGCGTCCGCACCCCCTTTCCGACGGAGTGCTCGACCCGCTTCGACCGCATGGTCTTCCGCAACCCGGTGGACAACTGCTGCGCCGTGGCGCGCCGCGAGCTGGTGGCCCGCTACTACGCCGAGGTGCGGCCTGAGGAGCATCCCGAGTGGCTGACCGACGACCAGCCCATGTGGCTCTGGTGTGCGCTCCATGCCGGGGTCTGCTTCGTCGACGCCGTGACGGCCGTGCACCGCGTGCTGCCCGCCAGCGTGAGCCACAGTGAGCTCTACCGCCGGCGGATCGCCTTCGTCGACTCGCTCTGCGACATCGGGCTGTGGATGGATGCCCGCTACTACGGCGGGCGGTGCCGTCGCGGGCTGCTGCGCAAACGTTCGTCCGACGCCCTGTGGGTGCTGTCGTACCACGGCAGGGTCGGCGAGTACCTCGCGCGCTGGTGGCGCGACGTGCGGCGCACGCCGTGGCTGCTGCTCTGCCCCGAGGGGTACGGGCTGCTGGTGAAAAAACTGCTGTTCAGACGCAATACCGATACACGATGACAACCAAACAACGATACGAGGGCGTGATCGCCTGGTTCTCGGAGCACATGCCCGTGGCCGAGAGCGAACTGCACTACGAAAACCCCTACCAGCTGCTCGTCGCGGTGGTCCTCTCGGCGCAGTGCACCGACAAGCGGGTCAACATGACGACGCCGGCCTTTTTCGAGCGTTTCCCGACCCCCTTTGCGCTGGCGGAGGCCTCGGCCGAGGAGATCTACCCCTACATCCGGAGCATCTCCTATCCCAACAACAAGGCCCGCAACCTCGCGCGCATGGCCCGCATGCTGTGCGACGAGTTCGGCGGCGAGGTGCCCGACGACCTGGAGCAGCTGCAGCGCCTGCCGGGCGTGGGCCGCAAGACGGCCAACGTGCTCGGGGCGGTGCTGTGGCAGCGCGAGGTGATGCCCGTCGACACGCACGTCTTCCGTGTCTCGAACCGCATCGGCCTGACGACCAACTCGAAGACGCCGCTCCAGACCGAGCGGACGCTCGAAAGCAACATCCCCTCGCACCTGCTGCCCGTGGCCCATCACTGGCTGATCCTGCACGGACGCTACGTTTGCACGGCCCGTGCTCCGAAGTGCGGCGCCTGCGGCATCGCCCCGTGGTGCCGCAAGCGGGCCGCCGACCTCAAGCGTGCGGCCGTCGCCTCCGCTCCGACCTCTTCCTCCCCGGCGGCATCCGGCGGAAGCCGGGCCGCGGCCGCGAAATCTGCTGCGGGGAAGCGCTGATCCCCTCCTGTTTCCCTTTTCCGATCCGGATACGGCTTTCCGATCCGGATACGGCGCCTTGTCGCCCCGTCCGGTCCGGACAGGTGCAGCGATACGCGCTTTTTCGGACAAATCGTGCGAACGGTGGCGGACGCTGCCGTTTTTCATTTTGCCGTGCGGGGATTTTGTGCTATCTTGCCGAAAAAACCGGAACATGGAACAGCAACTGCGATTCATCCCGCTCCGCTCGCGCACGGACGCCCTGTGGGCCGAGACGTGGCACCTGTATGAACACTCCTTCCCGGCGTGCGAACGCTGGCGGGCCGAAAACTACGACCGCGCCTTCGGCGACCCGGCCTTCGAGGCCGACGCCGTCTGCTCCGGCGGGGAGTTCGTCGGGCTGCTTTTCCACTGGAACACCGGCCCCTGCCGCTACATCGAGCACCTGGCCGTCGCGCCCGCGCTGCGGGGCCGGCGCATGGGGTCGCACATCCTCTCGGCCTTCTGCGCGAAGGCCCGCCGCGTGGTGCTGGAAATTGATCCGCCCGTGGACGATGTTTCGATCCGGCGGCAGCACTTCTACGAGCGGATTGGCTTCGTCACGAACGCCTACGACTACATCCACCCCTCCTTCACGCGGCCGTTCCATGCCCACCAGCTGGTGCTCATGAGCCGCCCCGACCCCCTGACAAAAGAAGAAGCCCGCCTTTTCGCTGACTTCGTGCGCGAGCATGTGCTGCGCTATTCGGATCACCTGCAACCGGAACTTCCCCGCATTCTCTGAATCGATCCACACTTCATGCTCCACGGCGGGGACCGTGCGGGAGATCCTTACGTTACATCGCCCCGACGAGGTACTTCGTGAGGAAATAGCCGCCCACGACGAGCCAGACGTAGAGCAGTCCGGCCAGCACGAAGGGCTTGGCTCCGGCCTGCCGGAACTTGTCGATGCTCGTGTCGGTGCCGAGCGCCGTCATGGCCATCGTCAGCAGGAAGGTGTCGATGTATTCGATCGCGCCGTTGAGCGGGATCTCACGCACGGTGGCGGCGCCGCACAGGTGCTGCAGCAGCGAGTTGAGGCAGATCACGCCGATGAATCCGAAGGCGAACCACGGAATCGTGATGCGGCTCTTCTCCTGCTTTCCGGCGGTTTCGGCGACCGCAGCACCGGCACCGGCACCGGCTGCGGCCGTGCGGCGGCGGCGTCCGGCCAGCGCGAAGCTCATGATGACGAGCACCGGGGCCAGCAGCATGACGCGGATCATCTTCGTGATGGTCGCCGTGCCGGCGATGCCCAGCGCGTCGGTCGGGTCCATGGCGTTGCCCGCTCCGGCCACGTGGGCCACCTCGTGGAGCGTGCTGCCCGTGTAGATCGCCACGCCCGTGTCCGAGAGCCCGTCGAGCAGCCCTGTGCGGTACATGATCGGGTAGAGGAACATCGAGAGCGTGCCGAAGATCACGACCGTCGAGACGGCGATGGCGGTCTTGTACCCTTCGCACTTGACCACCGGCTCGGCGCCCAGCACGGCCGCGGCGCCGCAGATGGCGCTGCCCGTGGAGGTCATCAGCGCCGTGTCGGCGTCGATGCGCAGCAGGCGGCCCAGCGCTACGCCGCCCAGGATGGTCACCGCCACGACAATCAGGTCGACGGTCAGCGCCGGGAGTCCGACGGCCGCCACCTGGGCCAGCGTCAGTCGGAATCCGTAGAGGATGATGCCCCAGCGGAGAATCTGCTTCGTGCAGAACTTGATGCCCGGGACCCACGTCTCGGGCAGTTTGTTGCGCAGGCTGTTGGCATAGAGCATGCCGAGGATGATGCCGACGATCAGCGGGCTGAACGAGAGCCGTCTGACGAAGGGGATTTCGGCGATGTAGAACGCTGCGAACGAGAAGAGTGCGATCAGCAGGATGCCGTGAAGGGCGTTTGCCCGGTTGCCTTTTTCCAACATGCGATAACTTTCTTTGATTCGGCCGCAAAGATCGCACCTTTTATCGAGTTGTGAAATAGGTCTTTTGTTATCCGGAATAACCTGCGGTTATGAACTGACCCGCAGCAGGTTCCGATGCGGGGTGATTCGGCGAGCGGGTCTGCGCGGGTCGGCCCTTTTTCGGGATGCGCTGCGGAGCCGCCCTTCGGACGGGGCTCTTGTGCGCAGGGCCGTGCGGATGGCGGCAGCGGTCAGAGGTTGGCGCGGGCGAAGTCGATGAACTGCCCGGCAAGGGGGGCGGGCGTCGTCTCGGCGTGGACGAACGAGAAGTCGCGGCGCATGGTGAGGTCCTCGAGGTCGACGATCCGCAGCACGCCGCTGCGCAGGCAGTCGACGACCGAGATGACCGAGACGATGGCCATCGTGTCGCTGTTGCGGACGAAGGACTTGATCCCTTCCGTTGTGCCGAGCCGCATGACCACGTGCAGCTGCGGGAGGCGGATGCCCGCCGCGGCGAGGGCCGCGGCGATGACCTCGAGCGTGCCGGACCCCTCCTCGCGCAGGACGAGCGGGATGTGCCGCAGGGCGTCGGCCGTGAGCGATTCGGTGCGGGCATACTTGCCGCCCGTGCGGGTGATGAGGACCAGTTCGTCGTGTGTGAAGAGCGTGTAGTGGAGCCCCTGCCGGCGGCTCATGCTCTCGACGATGCCCAGGTCGATGGCGTGCTCCTCGAGCGCGTGTTCGATCTGGCCGCTGTTGCCCGAGAGCATCGAAATGCGGATGCCCGGGAAGCGGGCGGTGAAGCGGGCGAGGATCGGCGGCAGCAGGTACTGGGCGACGGTCGTGCTGGCGCCCAGACGCAGCTCGCCCTCGGTCTGGCGCGTGCAGAGGCTCACCTCGTACTCCATGCGGCGGTAGTCGTCGAGGATGCGCTCCGCGGCGTCGAGCAGCGTGCGCCCCGCATCGGTGAGCTCCAGGCGGCTGCCGCGCCGGTTGAAGAGCTGGACCCGGTAGCGGCTCTCCAGCTCCCCGACGTGCTTGCTGACGGCCGGCTGTGAGATGCACAGCTGTTCGGCGGTCCGGGTGAAGCTCAGCGTCCGGGCCGCCGTGATGAAGACCTTGAGGCGGAAGTCGTCCATGGCATCAGCCGAGGTGTCCCTCCTCGGCGAACTCCTTGACCGAGCGGATGTAGTGGGCGATGGTCTCCTCCATCGAGACGAACGACTTGCCGCCCGCGGCGTTCTTGTGCCCGCCGCCGTTGAAGTATTTGCGGGCGAAGAGGTTGACGTCCACGTCGCCGCGCGAGCGCAGCGACACGCGGATGAACTTGCGGTGGGCGAGGAACATGGCCGACATCTTCATCTTCTTGATCGTCAGCGCGTAGTTCACGAAACCCTCGCTGTCGCCCTGCTGGAACTGGAAACGTCGCATCTCGCTCTCGAGCAGCGACATGTAGGCCACCGTGCCGTCCTGGATGATCTCCATCTTGCGGTTGATGGCGTAGCCGAAGAGCCGGGCCCGGCCCTCGGTATAGGCGTTGTAGACGTTGTTGTGGATCGTCGGGATCGAGATGCCCCGCTCGACGAGCACCGCCACGGCGCGGAACAGCTCGGGCGTGAGGAACGAGAAGGCGAAGTTGCCCGTGTCGGTCATCATCCCCACGTAGAGCGCCTCGGCCATGCGCCGCGTGATGGCGTCGGTGCCGCAGAGCGCCTCGATGATCGAGTAGACCACGAAGCAGGTCGACGAGGAGTCGGGGAACGAGAGGGCGAGGTCGAATCCGTCGTCGGGCGAGAGGTGGTGGTCGATCAGCACGCGCCGCGCCGTGGTGTTGGCCTGGATCGTCTCGCTGAGGATCTCGAGCCGCGGCACGGCGTTGAAGTCGAGGCAGAAGATTGCGTCGGCCTCTTCGATGGCCCGCACGGCACGGCCCTCGGTGTCGGTCTTGAAGATGACGATTTCGTCGATACCCTCCATCCAGTCGAGGAAGTAGGGGTATTTGTTCGGCACGATGCAGGTCACCGCGTGGCCCATGCCGCGCAGAATCTCGGCCCAGGCGAGCGACGATCCCACGGCGTCGCCGTCGGGATTGGTGTGCGACACGATGACGAACCGTTGGGCGGGTCGTGCCAGCAGGTTGCGCAGTTGCTCGATGTGTGCTTGGGAAATCTTCATTTCGGGGGTCGATTTGTTGGACAAAGATACAAAATAATCGGCAAATGCCAGCGGCAGGGGTTTCAAACGGCGCAAGGACGCCCCTCGGACGCCCTTGCCTGTGTCATTCGCCCGTCGCTGCCTGAAGCTGCACGGCGAGCCAGTCGGTGACGGCCTGCTGCCACTGCTCCCGGTAGCGGAACGTGTCGCGGATGCCCCATCCGTGGCCGCCCGAGGGGTAGATGTGCAGCGAGGCGGGGATGCCGTGCCGCTTGAGCGCCTCGTAGTAGCGCGTGGCGTTGGTCGGGGGGACCGAGCGGTCGTCGTCCGAGAGCAGCAGCAGCGTCGGCGGGGTGGCCGGCGTGACACACCGCTCGAGCGAATAGGCCGCGTCGCGCTCCGGCGTGCGCTCGCCGAGCAGGTTATCGAACGACCCTTCGTGCGCCTCGCCCGGGGCGGCGGTGATGACCGGGTAGAAGAGGATCGCGAAGGCAGGACGCACGGCCCCGAGCGTCGAGGCCATGGCCGCGAGGTGCCCGCCCGCCGAGCAGCCGACGATACCGACCCTGTCGGGCTGCGGCAGCAGCTCGCGCGGCAGCCCCGGCACGTCGCCGCGCAGCAGCCGCAGCGCCTGTTCGGCATCCTCGAGCGGCACCTCGGGGTGGTGGTTCGGCATGCGGTACTTGAGCACCGCCGCCGTGATGCCCTGCGAGGCGAACCAGCGGGCCATGAGGAACCCTTCGTGGTCCATGGCCAGGCGGACATACCCGCCGCCCGGACAGATGACGACCCCCTGCCCGGTGACTTTCGACGCCTCGGCCGGGAAGAGGTACAGCTCGGCCTCGGAGGTCCGGGCGATGCGGTAGGGCTCCTGCTCCTCCTCGGGGGCGGTGATGCCGTTGCTGTGGGGCGCCGTGGCGTTGTCCCAGATGCGGACGGTGGCGGCCTGCCCGTAGTCGGGCTGCTGTGCCGCGGCGGTGGTCGTCAGCAGGGTGGCGAGTGCGATGGTGAGGTGGCGTTTCATCTCGGTTCGGTTGTTTGTCGGAATAGGAATGCGGACGGGACGGCGGGGCGGGGCCGGATCGCCCCCCCCTCGCCGCCGGGCGCCGTGTCAGATCACGATGTTGATGATCTTGCCCGGCACGACGATCACCTTCTTCGGGGCCTTGCCGTCGAGCCACTTCTGCGCCTCGGGCGCCGTGACAACGGCCGCTTGGATCTCCGCCGGGGTCATCGTCGTGGCGTACTCCTTCTTGAAGCGGAGCTTGCCGTTGACCGAGACGGGATACTCGAAGGCGCTCTGCACGAGGTACTTCTCCTCGCAGACCGGATACGTGGCGTCGCATACCGAGGTCGTGTGTCCGGCCTGCGCCCAGAGCTCCTCGGCGATGTGCGGGGCGAAGGGGGCCAGCAGCACGACGAGCGGTTCGAGCACCGCGCGCTTGGAGCAGTCGCCCAGCTCGTTCAGGCAGATCATGAAGGCTGCCACGGAGGTGTTGAACGAGAAGTTCTCGATATCCTCGGTGACCTTCCTGATCGTCTTGTGCAGCGTGCGCAGCTCCTTTTCGGTCGCCGGCTCGTCCGTGAGGCGGAACTGCCCGTCGCGGTCGAAGAAGAGGCGCCAGAAGCGGCGCAGGAACTTGTGCACGCCGTCGATGCCGTTCGTGTCCCAGGGTTTCGACTGCTCGAGCGGCCCGAGGAACATCTCGTACATGCGCAGCGTGTCGGCGCCGTAGTTCTCGACGATGTAGTCGGGGTTGACGACGTTGTACATCGACTTGGACATCTTCTCGATGGCCCAGCCGCAGACATACTTGCCGTCCTCGAGGATGAATTCCGCGTCGCGGAACTCCGGACGCCACGCCCGGAAGGCCTCCAGGTCGAGCACGTCGTTGCGGACGATGTTGACGTCGACGTGGATCTGCTGCGTCTCATACCGGTCGCGCAGCCCCAGCGAGACGAACTTGTTGGTGCCGACGACGCGGTAGACGAAGTTCGAGCGGCCCTGGATCATGCCCTGGTTGACGAGCTTGCGGAAGGGCTCCTCCTCGCAGACGTATCCCAGGTCGTAGAGGAACATGTTCCAGAAGCGCGAGTACATGAGGTGACCCGTGGCGTGCTCGATGCCGCCGACGTAGAGGTCCACCGAGCGCCAGTACTCGTCGGCTTCGCGGCCGACCAGCGCACGGTCGTTGTGCGGGTCCATGTAGCGCAGGTAGTAGGCCGACGAGCCGGCGAAGCCCGGCATCGTCGAGAGCTCGTAGGGATACCCTTCGGGCGTGCACCACCCCTTGACGCGGGCCAGGGGCGGCTCGCCCTCGGCCGTGGGGCCGAAGTCGGCGACGGGCGGCAGCTCGAGCGGCAGCTGCTCCTCGCGCAGCGGGCAGGCCGTGTCGTCCTTGTAGTAGATCGGGAAGGGCTCGCCCCAGTAGCGCTGGCGCGAGAAGATGGCGTCGCGCAGGCGGTAGTTCACCAGCCGCTTGCCCAGGCCGCGGCGCTCGATCTCGGCGAACATCGTCGGGATCGCCTCCTTGACGTCCAGTCCGTTGAGGAAGTCCGAGTTGATGAGCTTGCCCGACTTGGCGTCGTAGGACTCCTTCTCGACGTCGCCGCCCTCGACCACCGGGATGATCTCCAGCCCGAAGTGGCGGGCGAAGGCCCAGTCGCGCGAGTCGTGGGCCGGGACGGCCATGATGGCCCCCGTGCCGTAGCCGGCGAGCACATAGTCGGAGATGTAGATCGGAATGGCACGGCCCGTGAAGGGGTTGATCGCGCAGGAGCCCGTCGCCACGCCGCTCACGCGCTTCGTGTCGGCGATGCGGTCGCGCTCCGAGCGCTTCTTCGTCTCGTCGAGGTAGGCGGCCACGGCGGCGCGGTTCTCCTCGGTCGTCAGGAAGTCGACCCATTCGTGCTCGGGGGCGATGACCATGAACGTCACGCCGAAGATCGTGTCGGGACGCGTGGTGAAGATCTCCAGCTTGCGGTCCGAACCCTGGATGTCGAAGAAGACCTGCGCACCCTCCGAGCGGCCGATCCAGTTGCGCTGGATCTCCTTGAGTGAGTCGCTCCACTCGAGGCGGTCGAGTCCGTCGAGCATGCGCTGGGCGTAGACCGTCACGCGCAGCAGCCACTGTTTCATGCGCTTCTGCTCCACGGGGTAGCCGCCGCGCACCGACAGTCCGTCGTGCACCTCGTCGTTGGCCAGCACCGTGCCCAGCTTCGGGCACCAGTTGACCATCGTGTCGGCGCGGAAGGCCAGGCGGTAGTTCTGTAGCACCTGCTCGCGGCGCTTCTCGTCCCAGGCGTTCCACTCGTCGGCCGTGAAGTGCAGCTCCTGCGTTGCGGCGGCGTCGATCCCCTCGGTGCCCGAAGCGGCGAAGGCGGCCTCGAGCTCCCTGATCGGGCGGGCCTGCTGCCGGCGGTTGTCGTAATAGTGCGAGAACATCTTGAGGAAGGCCCACTGCGTCCACTTGTAGTAGGCCGGGTCGCACGTGCGCACCTCGCGGTCCCAGTCGAACGAGAAGCCGATCTTGTCGAGCTGCTCGCGGTAGCGGGCGATGTTCTGCTCGGTCGTCACGGCCGGGTGCTGCCCCGTCTGGATGGCGTACTGCTCGGCCGGCAGGCCGAAGGCGTCGTAGCCCATCGGGTGCAGGACGTTGAAGCCTTTGAGGCGCTTGTAGCGCGAGTAGATGTCCGAGGCGATGTAGCCCAGCGGATGCCCCACGTGCAGGCCTGCGCCCGACGGATAGGGGAACATGTCGAGCACGTAGAACTTCGGCCGCGCGGGGTCGATCTCGACGTGGTAGGTCTTCTCGTCGCGCCAGCGCTGCTGCCAGCGGGCTTCGATCTCCTTGAAATTGTAGTCCATATCGTGTCTTGTTGATTGTCGAATTTCCTGCAAAAATAAGCAAAACTTTCCGTTTCCGGACCGCCTTTCCGATTTCTTTCGCAAAAACCGCTTCGGCGAATGCAGTAATTCGGCCTTTTTCTCATTTATTCAATGGAATAGCGGGTGAAAGACGGCTGCCCGCGCAATCCGAAGTCGACAACCACCAAAACCGATAGAGCCTATGAAAAATCGAATGACACGTTGTGGAAAACGGCTGGTGGTGTTTGCTGCCGCCGTGCTGTCGCTGGCCGGATGCTCCGATGACAGGAAGTCGGAACATCCCGCGATCTGGGATTTTGTCAACCCGTCGGTCCGCTTTGTCGTGACCGATGCCGAAACGGGTGAGAACCTGCTCGATCCGGCTTCGGAGAACTTCATCGGGGAAGAGTCCGTTGCGGTTTCCTACAAGGGCGAACGCTATGGGATCGTCACGGAGCCTTCCGCTCCCGCCAGCCGCTTTAACATGCCGCGTCCGCTGGCCCTGCGGCTGGAGCGCGACCCCTATTATTCCTCCCTGGAGGAGCTTCAGGGGTGGCACCTCTCTTTCGGCGAGTTCTCTCCGACGGACAACTACCGCGATCAGCGGTTTACCGTCGAGTGGGAGGACGGATCGACGACCGAGGTGGAGTTCGACCTCTACATCGTCTGGCATGGCGACGAGCCCGACGTGAAGAGCCTCGTCCGGGTTGACGGCGTCGACCACGGATCGGGCTACGATAACGGTTGGGTAGTCCGCATATCTCGTTGATGTACAGTGTATACGGAACGGCAGGGCCGCGGGAGAACTCTCTCCTGCGGCCCGCTTTTTCGTCTCCGCGCCGCACGCCGTTTAACAGGCTTGCTGACAGCGTATTCCGAAAACATGTATAAATGTTTGCTTATGGTTTTTCGGAACATATAAGCAAAAAGTTTCCGAAAGCGGCTAAATCGCTGTAAAAAGGCAAAAAAAGATGGAGGGAATTATTGGATTTCCAAAAAAATGCGTACCTTTGCAGTCCATTTTGGACAATGGAGATAGATTTTTTAACACTTAAAGGACAGTTTTAAAATGCCAACTATTCAACAGTTAGTAAGAAACGGCCGCGTGTCGCTGGAGGACAAGTCGAAGTCTCCCGCACTGGCCGCGTGTCCCCAGCGCCGAGGCGTTTGTACGCGTGTGTACACGACGACCCCGAAGAAGCCTAACTCGGCCATGCGTAAGGTGGCACGTGTTCGTCTGACCAACGGCAAGGAGGTCAACGCCTACATCCCCGGCGAGGGCCACAACCTGCAGGAGCACTCGATCGTGCTCGTCC
>LBJMR02800__coassemble_2117_pt1 | contig 8685 bp, 6 predicted proteins | sample LBJMR02800__metabat2_low_PE_051 | metagenome-assembled genome bin LBJMR02800
TCCTGCTCCCATACAAAGGGAATATAAGGTTCTTCACAGATGGAAATCCGACCGCTCTCTTCATCATTGTTTTCAATAAGGGCATTGCTGTAATATTTCCCGTATCTGTCCACATAGATGAGTCTGTCACCTATCTGTGGAGTCTTTTCCGAGCGTGTCCTTTCTATCAGTTCCACATAGCCGTTGGCCATATCCACGTCCTGCTGTGTCAGCCAGTGTTCATGATCGTACAGAATGTTCAGTGGCTTGAGTGTTTCCACCGTGTACTTGTTCTTTGTTGCCTGTAACATAACATTTGATTTTTTGTTAGTCCGGCTTCTGGGGCCGGAGTTCCCATAACTACAGGCTTTAAAAGGTCGTGTTCCGTACATGCAAGGCTTCGGGAAAAAATACCGCAAGCCCTCCGGGGCGAGGATGATTTTTTCCACGAACCCGAAGGGCTTGGCCTTGCTTGTACGGGAAGAACACGAATTACCTTTGCCTGTGGTTATGGGGACTCGGCTACGGTATGCTCGTTTTTCCCGATATGTTTTTATTCCGTAAGATTGCAGCCGTTTATATGGCCTTTTCAGAAAGAAATGTTATCTTTGCAGGTGAGATAAAGAGTTATTTGAAAGCATGAGAAATATGGCGGTTCGGAACAGTCCGGCTTTTTCTTATCCATTGCCCGTTCTCGTGCGAGTTTTATCCAATCTGTTGATAGTCAAATAAAACCTACCTGATTACAACAAATATACGAATTTTCTCGCATGGCGGATGCGTCGGGCGCCGGAAAGGCGTCTTTTTCCCGCGGATCGCCTCCGCAGGGCGCCGAATGGAATTTCTCGGGCGCTTTGTTTTGCCGAAAGGCGCGTTATTCGTATCTTTTTCGTATCTTTGGCTGCAAAAGTTGACACAAAGATGGAGTTGAAATACCTTCGCACGGAACTGCACCGCCTCACCGCCCTTGTCGAGGGGTGGACCGGGACGGACGAAATACCGGCCCTTGAACGCGATCTGGCGCTCGAGAAGCTGCGGTCGTTGTACGAGATGCTGCGCTTCGATCCGGCCCCGCAGCCGGTCGGGGAGGAGGAGTCCCGGCAGATGCCCCTGCCCGTCTCCATCGACCTGGGCGAGATGCTTTCGCTCGACGAACTTCCCGACCGGGAGCCGGAAGCCGTGGTCGAGGCCTTTGCCGACGAGGAGCTTGCCGATTCCGCCTCGATGGAAGAACCCGTAGCGGCGGAAGAACCCGTAGCGGCGGAAGAGCCCGTTCTGGCGGGCAATCCTGCGCCGGCAGTTGGCAATCCCGCTCCGGCTGCGAACCCCGCTCCGGTGGAAGAACCTGCCCCGGCGGAAGAACCTGCCCCGGCGGAAGACGCTGCTCCGACAGTAGAGCCCGTTCCGGTGGAAGAGTCCGCGAAGCACGAGGCATCGGCTCCGGTCGCAGAATCCGTGATAACCGAGACATCGGCTCCGACCGCGGAGCCCGTGATGACGGCGGAACCCGTCCCGGCGGCGGCTTCCCTCTCCGCGGAGGCATCGGCTCTGGCCGTGGAACCGGCACCGAGTGCGGAGCCCGTTTCGGAGAAAGAGGCCGTGGAGGCCGGGAAATCGGCTTCTGCCGAGTCCGCGAAGGCCGAAGAAACCATTACGGAGGCGAATCCCGCCCCGGCCGCGGAGGCATCGGCTTCGGCCGCAGATGCGGTTGCCGCACCCGTCGCGGAACGGGAGTCCGCACCCCGGACGAAGGAGCCGCAGGAGGCGGCGACCGCCGAGGCGGAGCACACTGCCGACAATACCCGCCGGCAGTCCCCGTCGCCGCGGGTGGCGCCCACGCTCTTCGGACTCGAGGAGGAGACCGTGCGGCACCGGCACCGGCAGCGGGTCATCATGTCGCTCTACGATTACGATACAACCCCGACCGCCCCGACGCGGGAGCGGTCGGACGACGCTATCCGCGCCGCCGCGGCAACAACTCCGGCGCCGGCCGCCGCCTCTTCGCCGGAGTCGGACGACGAGGTCTTCTCCGTACTGGAGGTCTCTGCCGCCGGGCCGGTCGGCGAAACCGTTGCGGAACACGCCGATGCGGGGCATGCCGCCGCGGAGCCCGCACAGCCGGAGAGCCCATCCGCCGCTGAAGCGTCCTCTACCTGGTCCGCCGCCGATGCTTCCGCCGCCCAAGAGCCGGATGCTGCCGAGCTGTCGGGTGCCGCAGAGCCGTCGGATGCTGCCGGGGAGCCCTTGGCCGGGGAACCCGATGCAAATGTCGATGCCGGAGAGATCGAGCCGGAGGAACCGGCCGAATCGCCGTCGGCCGAACCGGCCGCTCCGGAGCCGGTTGTGATGCCCTCCCCGGCCGGGAGCCCTGCTGCCGGGGCTGCCGCCCCGGAGACTCCGGCCGAGCCGCTGCCGCGCGGCGCCGTGCTGGGCGAGGTCATCAACCACGACGTGCAGACGCTGGCAGACACGATCGCCCCGCCGCGCGACATCGCGTCGGAGCTGCGGCGCAGCGAGCCCGTCACGGACCTGCGCAAGGCGATCGGCATCAACGACAAGTTCCTGATGATCCGCGACCTGTTCGGCGGCGACGGTGCCTCCTACGAAGTGGCCATCCGGGCGCTCAACGCCTTCGACAACCTCGACGACTGCATGATCTACATTGCCGAGCACTACGCCTGGAATGCCAATTCGGACGGCGCGAAGCTCCTCATGGAGCTGCTCGAACGCAAATTCGCCTGACGCCATGGCCAAGCTCTATATTGTCCCCACGCCCATCGGAAATCTCGACGACATCACCCTGCGGGCGATCAACGTCCTGCGCGAGGTGGACTTCATCCTGGCCGAGGATACGCGGACGACGTCGGTGCTGCTCCGCCACCTCGGCATCGAGAAGAAGCTCTACTCGCACCACAAGTTCAACGAACACGCCACGGTCCGCCTGGTTGCCGAGTCGATCGCCGCGGGCCGCAACGCCGCACTGGTCTCGGACGCCGGAACGCCCGGCATCTCCGACCCGGGATTCCTGCTCGTGCGCACGTGCGTCGAGCAGGGGATCGAGGTCGAGACGCTGCCCGGCGCCACGGCGCTGATCCCGGCGCTCGTGCAGAGCGGCTTCCCGTGCGACCGCTTCTGTTTCGAGGGCTTCCTGCCCCAGAAAAAGGGGCGCGCGAGCCGGTTGCAGGTCCTTTCGGACGAGGAGCGGACGATGATCTTCTACGAGTCGCCCTACCGTGTGGTGAAGTGCCTCGAACAGTTTGCCGAGACGTTCGGAGCGGACCGTCCGGTCTCGGTGTCGCGCGAGCTGACCAAGCATTTCGAGCAGACCGTGCGCGGCACGGTGGCCGAGGTGCTCGAACATTTCCGCCAGACGGAGCCCCGCGGGGAGTTTGTCCTCGTCGTGGCCGGAAAACCCCGGGCACGGCGCGGCCGGACGGAGGCGGACGACGACACGGCCGCGCGGAGCGAAGCGTGACCCCTTGTTCTCACCTGTACCGATATGGAAGAAATGGAAAACGAAAACAGAACACAGACAACCGATACGAACGATTCGCAGCCGGCACGGCCGGCGCAGAGCGCCTTTTCGGCATGGCTCGATCAGGTGCGTGACTTTCTGAAGGACCGCTTCAGCCTTGACGAGGACACGGCGCAGCGCGACGAGGTCGTGGCGTCGATCTCGAAGGGCGTCGAGTTCCGGGGCGTGAACCTCTGGGTGCTGATCTTCGCGGCGATGGTCGCCTCGCTGGGTCTGAACGTCAACTCGGCGGCCGTTATCATCGGCGCGATGCTCATCTCGCCGATCATGGGCCCGATCATGGGCGTGGGGCTCTCGCTGGGCATCAACGACTTCGACCTGCTGAAGAAGTCGCTGCGCAACTTCGCGCTGATGTTCATCGTGGCGATCGTCACGGCGACCGCCTACTTCTTCATCTCGCCCCTTTCGTCGAACAGCAGCGAGTTGCTGGCCCGGACCACGCCGACGACCTACGACCTGCTGATCGCCTTCTTCGGCGGTCTGGCCGGCATGGTGGCGCAGACGCGTCAGGACCGCACCTCGACGGTCATTCCCGGCGTGGCGATCGCCACGGCCCTCATGCCGCCGCTCTGCACGGCCGGCTTCGGCCTGGCGACGGGGCAGCTGCGCTTCTTCCTCGGGGCCTTCTACCTCTTTTTCATCAACTCGGTCTTCATCGCGCTGGCCACCTACCTGGTGGTGCGGTTCCTCAAGTACGAGAAAAAGGTCTTCATCGACAAGGTGCGCGAACGCAACGTCAAGCGCATGATGATGATCATCACGCTCGTGACCTTCATCCCGAGCGTCGTGATCGGCTTCCACATGGTCCGCGTGTCGCTCTTCGAGGCGACGGCCGACAAGTACGTGGCGCAGGTCTTCAACTTCCCCCATACGCGCGTGATCGAATGCAACAAGCACTACTCCCGCGGCAAGCATCCCTCGCAGATCGAGCTGCTGCTGCTCGGCGAGCCGCTCGACGAGGTGGTGATCGAGAACGCCCGGGCCCAGCTGGCCGGTTTCGGACTCGAGAAGGTCGATCTGATCGTCCGGCAGGCCAACAGGGAGGACCGGATCGACGTCGCGTCGCTGCAGCAGAGCTATACGGAGCTGCTCGAGGAGAAGAACCGCCGCATCGGCGAGATGACGGCGCAGTTGAGCCGCTACCGCGTCACGGATGTCGAGGTGGACGACATCTCGCGCGAGGTGGGGGCGATGATGCCCGCCGTGCGGGCCATCTCGCTGACCAAGGGCATTACGTTCGACGTGCAGGGCACGCCGCTCGATACAACGCTCGTCTGCGTGGTCACGCCGCGCGACCCGGCCGACTCGATCGACCGCATGACGCTGACGCACTGGCTCCGCATCCGCACCAAGGTGGCGAACGTCAAGCTCTTCGTCGAACCGTAACCCCGTCCGCCGCATGAGAAATCCCGAACTGAACGTCGCGCAGCGTCTGTGGCTCGCCTGCCTGTGGCAGGCTGCACGTCTGTTCGCCATGATGCCCTACTGGTTCAAGTACTACGTGGTCGAGAACCTGCTCTACGTGCTGCTCTGCCACGTCGTGCGCTACCGCGTGCAGGTCGTGCGGCGCAACCTGCGCAACTCCTTCCCCGAGAAGGACGAAAGGGAGCTCGAGACGATCCGGCGCCGCTTCTACCGGACGCTGGCCGAGATCTTCGTCGATACGATCAACATGGCGCACATGAGCGAGGAGAAGGCCCGCACGGTGCTCACGGTGAAGGGGCTCGACGCCCACCGCGCGGCCGTGCACGGCCGCGACTGGATCGCCCTCTCGGCCCACTACGGCTGCTGGGAGTACAGCTCCTACTGGGGGCTCTACGAGCGGTCGCAGATGCTCGTGGCGGTCTACCATCCGCTGCGCAGCGTTGTCATGGAGGAGCTGTACCAGCGGCTGCGCAATTCGGACTGTGCGATGACCGTCCCGATGAAGGACTGCCTGCGCTTCTACCTGCGCAACCGTGAGCGGGGTGTCGACGGCAAGAATCTTGTAATGGGACTCATCGCCGATCAGAATCCGCCCAAGCGGCCCGACAGCCACTGGTTCCGCTTCCTGAATCAGGATACGATCTTCTTCGACGGGGGCGAGAAACTGGCGCTGCGCTGCGGACTGCCGGTCTACTTCGTGCGGATGCGCCGCGTGCAGCGGGGCCGCTACGAGATGTCGTTCGAGCAGATTTATGACGGCGAAGAGCAGGTGCCCGCATACGAAATCACGGAACGTTACGTTCGTCGTCTGGAGGCGATGATCCGCGAGCAGCCCGAACTGTGGATGTGGTCCCATCGCCGCTGGAAACACAAACGTCCGAATGTCAGTCGCTAAAATCGTCATACTCAACTGGAACGGAGTCGGCCACCTGCGCCGCTACCTGCCGAGCGTCGTACAGACGGCGCCGTCGGGCGTGGAGGTCGTCGTTGCCGACAACGGCTCGACGGACGATTCGCTGGCGGTGCTTGCCGCCGAATTTCCGACGGTGCGCGTCGTGCGGCTGGACCGCAACTACGGCTTCGCCGGGGGCTACAACCGGGCGCTGGCGCAGATCAAAGCGGACTATTATGTGCTGCTCAACTCCGATGTCGAGACCCCCGCGGGGTGGCTCGGACCGCTGCTCGATACGCTGGAGCGCCATCCCGACGTCGCGGCCGTCGCCCCGACGCTCATCTCGTGGGTGGACCGCAGCCGCTTTGAGTATGCCGGTGCGGCAGGGGGCTACATCGACTTTCTGGGTTACCCCTTCTGCCGGGGGCGCATCCTGCGCACGGTGGAGGAGGACCGGGGGCAGTACGACGATGCACGCGACCTGTTCTGGGTAAGCGGCGCGGCCTTCTGCTGCCGGGCCGACGTCTTCCATGCGCTGGGGGGCTTTGACGACGACTTCTTTGCCCACATGGAGGAGATCGACCTCTGCTGGCGCATGCAGCTGGCGGGCTACCGCGTGCGGATCGTGCCCCAAAGCCGGGTCTACCATCTCGGCGGCGGCACGCTCCAGACCGACAGCCCCTCCAAGGTCTTCTACAACCACCGCAACAACCTGGCGATGCTCTACAAGTGCTCGTCTCCGGGGCAGCGGGTGCTGGTGGCCCTTCTGCGTCCGGCGCTGGACCTTTTGGCGGCGCTGTCGTACCTCGCGCAGGGGCGTGCCGACAACTTCCGGGCCGTCTTCCGGGCGTGGCGCGACTTCCTGCGCTGGCACGGGGCGCTCTCCCGCAAGCGGCGGGCGATCCGCGGGGCCCGCAAGTCCGAATCCCGGTATATCTACTGCGGTTCGATCCTCCTGCGCTACCTGCTGGGCCGGCGGGTGTTCGGCAAGCTGATGTGATTTCCGGACGTAAGTCCCGGATCGTGTAAGTGGGTGAAGAGGAAATCTTCGCCCGTTTTTTGCGGGGTGCTGTTGCCGGACCGGCGGAAAAATCGTATCTTTATTCCATACCAACCAAAATCAACTGGATATGAAACGGATTCTTTTGCTGCTGGCGGCGCTGTGGTTTGCAAGGCCGTCATTAGCCACGATGCAGATGCCCGAGCAGTTGATCGTGGGCCGCGATACGATGCAGCTGTTTGTCCTGCCGCTGGCCACGGCCGACCGTGCGACGCAGGTGCGTATCAAAGAGCGCCTGAATGAGGCCGATACCCTCATTATTAGTTCGGCATGCTGGCGTGGCTACGTCGGTTATTGGCGGTTGGAGGAGGGGCAACTATGGCTTGAACGGTTGGATACCTTCCATGGAGAACCTCTTTTTACGGCGGAGGAGCTCTTCCCGGGGCAGGCCGAGCAGGGGCGTGTCCGCGCGTCGTGGTTCAGCGGCGAAATATGTTACGGCCGGGGAGAGAAGGTCTATATCGAGGATCGCATGATTTACGAGGAGGAGTGGACCGCTACCGTCGAAGCGGGCCGCGTTGTGGCTATCCGCCCTTTCAAGAACCGGGTGAACTGGTGCAGTATTAGTATGCGGAAGAATGTCCGCCGGGTTTCCAAGGCCTTCTACCGGCTTGGGCCTTCGGATTCGCTGCCCTCGCAACTGCTCCTCTCCGTGCGGTATGTGCCGGATTCCACGGGACGTCCGGCCCGAATCAAGAGTGCAACACTCACTGTCGGAGAGTCTTGTATCACGGACCCCTCCGATCCGTTGGTACAGCGGGCGTGCCAGGCCTTCCGGGAGGCGTCAGTAGGGCATGTTGTCTGGATTCACGGGGAGATACAAGAATCCAGTATGACGATACCCCTGCGAAGAGCCCGAACTCCGGCATCGTCGCCGAAGAGATCCGAATGACATGACCGGCCCGAAAACATGAAACAGGCGGAGATTCGTGCGAATCTCCGCCTGTTTTCGTCTTGAGTCCGTGGCTCGGGCTTACTTGTTGATCTTGGCCCAGGAGTCCTTGAGCGTGACGGTGCGGTTGAAGACCAGGTGCTCGGGCGTCGAGTCGGTGTCGGGGCAGAAGTAGCCCACGCGCTCGAACTGCACGGCCTGTCCGACGGGAACCTCGCGCAGCGACGGCTCGAGGTAGCCCGTGATCTTGACCATCGACTCCGGGTTGAGGTTGTCCTCCCAGGTCTGGCCCTCCTCCACGTCGTCGGGGTTCTCCTTCGTGAAGAGCGGGTTGAAGAGGCGGATTTCGGCCTCCACGGCATCCTGTGCCGACACCCAGTGGATGACGCCCTTCACGCGGCGGCCGTCGCTCGACGAGCCGTTGCCCGACATCGGGTCGTAGGTGCAGCGCAGCTCCGTGATGTTGCCCTCGGCATCCTTCACGACCTCCTCGCACTTGATCAGGTAGGCGTAGCGCAGACGCACCTCGCCGCCCGGCTGCAGGCGGAAGAACTTTTTGGGCGGGTTCTCCATGAAGTCGTCGCGCTCGATGTAGAGCACCCGCGAGAAGGGAACCTGGCGCGTGCCGGCAGCCTCGTCCTCGGGGTTGTTCACCGCGGTGAAGAGCTCGGTCTTGCCCTCGGGGTAGTTCGTAATCGTCACCTTGAGCGGGTTCAGCACGGCCATGCGGCGCTCGGCGACCTTGTTCAGGTCCTCGCGCACGCAGTATTCGAGCTTGGCCAGGTCGATGACGTTGTCGCGCTTGGCCACGCCGACCATCTCGGCGAAGTTGCGCACCGAGGCCGGGGTGTAGCCCTTGCGGCGCAGGGCGCAGATCGTCGGCATGCGGGGGTCGTCCCAGC